>MDSW01081766.1_pt1 | contig 33013 bp, 41 predicted proteins | sample 811171 | NCBI WGS metagenome assembly MDSW01 (sample SAMN05326641, study PRJNA326480) | marine metagenome | isolation source: seawater | place: Atlantic Ocean: North West | collected 2012 | reverse complement strand
TTAGGCTTAGGCGGTTTAGGCTTAGGCGGTTTAGGCTTAGGCGGTTTAGGTTTATTGCTTATTTTATCCTTTTTTTCTTTTTTAGGCTCTATTTGATTTATGGTTTTATCTTGGGTCTCTAAAATACCAACATTTATGGTTTGTTGTTTATTTTTATTTAAATCAATTACATTAAATTCAAATAGAAATATTAAACTGATGTGAAAAACAAAAGAAATAATAATAAATTTAACCAAAAAGCCCTCATTTTTTAGGTAAAGTTATTAAACTCACATTTGTTATCCCACCATCAATAATTTGTTTCATAACTTTCATCAAAACATCATAAGTTACTGATTTATCTGCCCTAATATATACTTGAATTTTTGGATTAGCTCTTTTTACTTCTGATAATTTATTATTAAGAGATTCAAAGTCCATTTTTTTTTTTGATATAAAGGTTTCGTTTTTTTTGTTAATTGTAATTATCAAAGGATCTTTTTTTTCTGGTATATTAGGTGTGTCAACTTCAGGTAATTCAATTTCAACACCAGTTTTAAGAAGAGGAGCAGAAATCATAAATACTATTAATAAAACCAACATTACATCAACAAAAGGAGTAACATTTATTTCTGCAATTAATCTTTGTTTATTTCTTTTTTTGTAATTATTATAACGCATTATTTTTTAGAACTTATATGCCTTGATAAGATATTAGAAAGATCATTAAGAAATATTTCTAAACCTCCACTATATCTATTTAAATCAGTAGAAATTTTGTTATATGCTATAACAGCTGGTATAGCAGCTAATAAACCAAGTGCTGTTGCAAGCAAAGCCTCAGCTATACCTGGAGCTACTATTGCCAAAGAAGTATTTTTGGCAGTAGCTATAGACTGAAAACTATTCATAATTCCCCAAACCGTCCCAAAAAGTCCGATAAAAGGAGCCGCGGAACCTGTTGTAGCTAGGAAATTTATATTTTTTTCTAATATTTCTATTTCTCTATTCATTGTAGAAAACATTGCTTTTTCTATTCTTTTTTCAATAATTGATATGTCTTTAGATGAAGAATTTTGTGTAGTGGAAGATGCAAGTTCTTTCATGCCTGTAACAAAAATTGCTTCCATTGGGTGAGTAGGTGTATTTTCTATGCTTTTATGAAGTTTTTCTATATTTACCCCTGACCAGAAATCATTTTCAAACTTTTTAGCTTTCTTATTTAATTTTTTTAACTTTGTAATTTTTTCAAATATAATACTCCAGCTAAATATCGATAGAAAAAGCAAAACTAACATAACTATACGCACCACTAAGTCAGCTTGGAGTATTAGTCCCCAAATACTTATATCTAGATTAGATGTTATTGATAATTCTTCATTCATAAAGTTATCCTTTTAAAATTAATTTATCATATAAGGACTTTGGTATTCTAGCAACTTTTCCTGCAATATTGATACAACATATATTTACTGAAATTTGTGCAATTTTAGTTTTTTCTTTTAAAAATCTATGGTTAAAAACCAACTTTGCCCTGTTAATTTCTTTTAATTCAGTTATTACCTCAATTTTATCATCTAAACGGCTAAAACTAATATAATTAACTTCAAGAGACTTTACTACAAATACTATACCATATGTCATTTTTATATCAGTTTGATTTAATTTAAGTTTTCTTAAAAACTCTGCTCTTGCTCTTTCAGCAAAATTTAAATATCTTGAGTGGTAAACAACTCCACCTGCATCAGTATCTTCAAAATAAACTCTGACTTTAATTTTATCTGAAAAAACATTGGATAACATTTTAATTAAATATATTTATTTAACCAAAATAGGGTCAGAAGAGCGGCTTCGGCTATTCCATCATTGCTTTTAATGTTCCAGAATTCTAAATTACCAAATTTTAATCTAGCCATGTCTAAACTTTCTTTTTTAGAAGATCCAAGTCCCAAATTTTTTTTCCAAGTTGCAGGTGCCACATAATCTACTCTTTTACTATGAAGATAACATAAAGCTTCTATTCCTCCAAAGCTTCTACCAAACTGAAAGCTTGAGGTTACTCCTTGTCTAGGCATAGCATGAACTTTTTCTATAATACTTACATCTATGTTATATTGTTTAAGGTGATAAGAAATTTTTTGTACATCGACTATTTTTTTTCCAAATAGACTTACTACCGACATTCTAGACGCATAAATTATTTTAGGTAAGCTATTTATTTTATTTTCGATTATAGCAATTCCTCCTGAACTACCTGGGTCTACTCCTAAAATTATCATTTTTTTCTCATTATATAATTTCAATTACTATGATCATTGTTTATTTAAGAATTATTTTACATTAGTATAAACATTTTGAACATCATCATTATCTTCTAATAAATCTATAGTTTTCATTATTTTATTTTTTATATTCTCATCTGCATTAATAAAATTAATTGCCTTCCATATCAGTTTTGCCTTTAAAGGTTCTCCAAATTTATTTTCTAGGCTGTCTCTTAATTTTCCAAAAACTTCATGAGAGCAGAGAGCAATTAACATTTTATCTTTTTCTATTACATCAGTTGCTCCGTTTTCAACAGAAATCTCAAAAAAATCATCATTAGATATATTAGTTTCTTTATAAGTTATCTCTCCTAACTTTTCAAAATTAAATGTTACAGAACCTGATTCCCCTAAATTTCCATTATTTTTATTTAAAATTGATCTAATTTCAGAGGCTGTCCTATTTCTATTATCTGTTAGAGTTTCTATAATTAACGAAATACCATTATTGCCAATTCCTTCATATTTAATTTCTTCATAATTACTGCCTTCTTCACTTGATCTAGCTTTTTGAACAGCTTTATTTATTTTGTCATTAGGCATATTTTCATGCCTAGCATTTACTATAGCATTTCTTAATCTAGGATTTTGCTTAGGGTCAATAATTCCAGATTTAGCTGCAACTGTAATTTCTCGAGCAAGTTTAGCAAATACCTTAGATCTTTTTGCATCCTGGGCTCCTTTTCTATGCATTATATTTTTAAATTGTGAATGTCCGGCCATAGATTAACTATAAAAAGATTTTTTCATTAGGTATTTTATTTTCAATTGTGTCTCCTAATATAAGTTGTTTAACTATACTTGATAAACCAGTTTTATCACATATTTTAATAATAGCTCCACATAAAGCTATTCCCTTTGAACTTGTTTCAATTTTTTTATAATAAGTATCATCTAAAAACTTTTCTATCCATGCGTTTTTATCTCCACCTATAACCGAGTCATAGTCTCCACACATACCTGCATCAGTTTGATATGCCGTTCCGTTTGGTAAAATTCTTAGGTCCGACGTAGGCACATGAGTATGCGTACCTATAACAGCACTTACTCTACCGTCAATAAAGTTTGCAAAAGCTTGTTTTTCCGATGCCACTTCACCGTGTAAGTCAATTAAAATTGCATCACAATTTTTTTTCAGGATATATTTATTTAATAATAGGTTTATTGTATAAAATATATTATCTGACTTTTTCATGAATAAGTTACACATTAGGTTTATAACTAAGATGTTTTTTCCATTAGTAGTTTTAAACAAACCATATCCATTACCTGCAGAAGCGGAAGATAAGTTAAAAGGCTTGAGAACTTTCTTATTTCTACCTAAGTATGGAATTATTTCTTTTTGATCAAATATATGATTTCCTGAACTTATTACATCAACCCCACTACTTAATAATTCATCTGCAAATTCTGGTGTAATTCCATAGCCATAAAAAACATTTTCACCATTTACTATCACAAAATCTATTTTATATTTATTTTTAATATTCTCTAAATTTTTCTTAATATATAAAATACTTTTTTGTCCAACCAGGTCTCCTAAAAATAATATATTCATAATGCTAATTAAATATTTTTGTTTCAACTTCTGTAATAACACTATTTAGTTTAAGATCATAGCTTTTTGAAGGTAGACGGCCAGTATTCTGAAAGCTGAAACAATATCCAGCATAAACTTTGTTTTTATTTTTTTCATAATACTTATCATAAAAGCCTTTTCCATAACCTAACCTAAATCCAAAATTATCAAATGCTAGTAGCGGAACTATTATCAACTCCGGGTCTGAAAAATAACTGCAATTATAAGGTTCATAAAATTTTAATTTATTATATTTCAATTTATTCCCTATATCCCATTTAACAAAATTTAAATCACCTTTAGTGATTACAGGAAGTAAAATATTTATATCATTTTCTAATAAAATTTTAATAAGAGGTCTTGTGTCCAATTCATAGGTCATTGGCCAATAAGCGGCAATGTTTTTATAGTTTTTTCTGTATTTTAAAAAAAAATTAGTAGCAGATTTCCATGGTGTCATTTCATCTAAGACATATTTGCTTTTTCTTAAGTGGATCATTTTTTTTCTAATTTTTTTTTTACTTAGATTCATTAGAAAATTTTTCCAATAATGCTTCTATTTTTTCTGCTGTAGTACTTAAAATTTTTTCAGTATCTTTTTGTGTCTCATCTGACTTGTCTAATAGAACTAAGGAGGCAAGTAAAATCATTCTTGCCTCTCCTAATTGACCTATTTTTTCTGCTAATTGCTTAACTTGATTATCCAGAAGTCCTGCTAGAGAATTTATCCTTTCCTCTTCTCCATCCTTACAAGAAATTCTATATAATCTATTGTTGATTGTTATATCTACTTCAGCCATCTATGTTAGTCTTATTTATTTTATTATTTCTTAATTGTTTTATTTCTTCAATAGCTTGGTCTATTAATTCTTTAGATGAAGATTTTTCTTTTTCTAAGATAACTATCCTCTCTTCCATATTTTTTTTTAATTCTAAGTTTTCCGCAGCATCTTTAAGTAAATCATGATAACTTTCTAGCTTTTCTAATGCTAAATTAATTTGATTACTATATTTAATTAACTTTTTCATATTATTTCTAAAATAATTATTATAAATAAAATTATAATAAACTAATAAAAAGAAAATTAAAATATTTATAGCAATACAGAAAAAAACTTTTTACATTTCTTCAAAGAAATTATAATACTAATATAATCTAAATTTAAAATGAATATAACTAAAGAACAAAAAAATAAATATAATGAAATGGCAAATGCAATTAGATTTCTTTCTGCTGATGCAGTAGAAAATGCAAAATCAGGCCATCCTGGAATGCCTATGGGTATAGCTGAAGTAGCTACTGTATTGTTTTCAAGACATTTAAGATTTAATCCTAATGACCCTGACTGGGACAACAGAGATCGTTTCATTCTATCTGCTGGCCATGGGTCGATGCTAATATATTCTTTGTTATATTTGCTAGGTTATAAAAAAATAACTATGGACCATATTAAGAATTTTAGAAAATTAAACTCTCCTACTGCAGGCCATCCTGAATATAGTGAACTTCCAGGTATAGAGACTACAACTGGTCCTCTAGGGCAAGGGTTAGGAAATGCGTTAGGTATGGCAATATCTGAGCAAATTCTAAGACAAAAGCATGGAAACGAATTATTTAATCATCATACTTATGTCTTAGCTGGAGATGGATGTTTGATGGAAGGAATAAGTCATGAATTTGCTTCATTAGCAGGGCATTTGAAGCTATCAAAACTTATTTTATTATATGATGATAACCGTGTATCCATAGATGGACCTACATCTTTAACTATGTCTGATAATACTTCGGACAGATTTAAGGCTTTAGGTTGGAATACTTTTAATGTTGATGGTTATGACTACGACCAAATAGATAATGCTATTATTGATGCTAAAAACTCCTTAAATCCTTCTCTTATATCTTGTAAGACAATAATAGGTCGAGGGTCTCCAAATAAACAGAACACTGCAGGTAGCCATGGAGCCCCTTTGGGTAAAGAGGAGTTAGATAAAGCTAAATTAAAAATGAATTGGAACTTTGATAAATTTGATATTCCTGTCCATATCCTTAATGATTGGAGACAAATTTTTTCTAGAGTTGAAACAGAATATAAAGATTGGAAATATAAATCCTCACCTAAGGTAAAAAAAATAAAAGAAAATAATAAAAATTTAGAATCAAATTTAAATAATATTAGAAAAAAATGTGTCAGTTTCTTTATTTCAAAAAATGAAAATATGGCAACAAGAAAGTCAAGTGAGTTAGTTTTAGAGTTTATTCACTCAGAAAAATTAAATTTAATTGGAGGTTCTGCTGATTTAACAGGTTCTAATAATACATTTGTGAGTACTATGAAAAAAATTTCTACTAGAGAATTTAATGGTAATTACATACATTGGGGTGTAAGAGAACATTGCATGGCTGCTGCCATGAATGGTATTGCTTTGCATGGTTTCTTTATTCCATATGGCGGTACATTTTTAGTGTTCAGTGATTATTGTAGACCATCCATTAGATTATCAGCTTTAATGAAGCAAAGAGTAATATATGTATTTACTCACGACTCTATTGGTTTAGGAGAAGATGGACCTACTCATCAACCTATAGAGCATTTATCTTCATTGAGATGTATTCCTAATTTAAAAGTATTTAGACCTTGTGACTCTGTAGAAACTGCTGAATGCTGGGAGCTAGCTATTCTGAATAAAGGTGGCCCATCTGTATTGGCATTATCTAGGCAGAATTTAAAATTGCTTAGAAATAAAAGTTTTTCCGACTCTGAAAATATTAGTAGTAAAGGTGCTTATGGCTTAATAAATTATAAAAATGCAGTTTTAAATATTATAGCTACAGGTTCAGAGGTAGAAATAGCATTTGCCGCATCTAATAAACTTAAAGAAAAAAATATTAAAGCAAATGTGATTTCTATGCCTTGTATGGAGTTATTTTTAAATTTAAGTAGTTCTCAAAAAAAAGAAATTATTGGAGAAAGAAAAAATATTATAATTGAGGCTGGAACAATTCAGTCATGGGGGTCTATAATGAGAGATAATGATATTTTTATTGGACTTGATGATTTTGGAGCCTCTGGTCCAGGCAAGGATGTTTACGATCATTTTGAAATAACTGTAAATAAAATTTTAGATAAAGCAGAAATAATCTTAGATAATAAGAAGGAGAAATAAATTGATTAAGGTGGGGATAAATGGATTTGGTAGAATTGGGAGACTAGTTCTAAGAGCTATTCTAGAAAGAAACGAAAATAATATTGAAGTTAAAGCAATTAATGACTTAGGAAATATTAATCAAAATATACATCTTTTAAATTACGATTCAGTTCATGGAAAACTTCCTTATAATTGTGAAGTAAAAAACGTTAGTGCGTTAATTAATAATTTTGAAATTAAATTTTATAATGAAAAAAATCCAAGCAATATTCCCTGGAGCAAGCACGAAATAGACTTGGTTTTAGAATGTACTGGAATATTTACAAAATCTGAAGATGCAATTAAGCATATTAATGGGAGTGTAAAAAAAGTACTCATATCTGCTCCAGCTACAAATGCAGATATTACTGTTGTATTTGGTGTCAATAATAATCTTCTAAAAAAAGATCATAGAATAATATCGAATGCATCATGTACTACAAATTGTCTAGCTCCTATAGCAAAAATTATAAATGATAACTTTGAACTAGATGCTGGTTTTATGACCACAGTTCATTCTTTTACATCTGACCAAAGTATACTGGACGGTTTACATAAAGATCTAAGAAGAGCGAGAACAGCTTCAGCCTCAATGATTCCAACATCTACTGGAGCTGCAAAAGCTGTAGGTTTGGTGCTCCCAGAGTTATTAGGCAAGCTAGATGGTACAGCAATCAGGATCCCAACTACTAATGTTTCAATGATAGATTTTACTTTTAATACTGCAAAAAGTATAAGTGCTGAAGAAATTAATGAAAAAGTAAAACATGCTTCTTTGAATTCTTTAAAAGGAATAGTTGAATATAACGAATTGCCACTTGTTTCGGTAGACTTTAATCATAATCCAGCTAGCTCAATATTTGATGCTACTCAAACTCAAACTACTGGAAAAAACTTTGGTAGAATCTTATCTTGGTATGATAATGAATGGGGTTTTTCAAATAGAATGGTAGATGTATGCAGTGAACTTGGAAAGTTTATATGAATTTAAATACACTAGATAATTTAAATCTAGAAGGAAAGGTAGTTTTCTTAAGATGTGATTTAAATGTACCTCTGGATAAAAAAGGAAAAGTTTCTGATACAACTAAAATTAAAAGGCATAAAATTACTATAGATGAGTTAATTAATAAGAAAGCTAAAATTATAATAATTTCTCATCTTGGTAGACCTAATGGAAAAGTAAATAAGGATTTGTCATTAAATATTATTTCAGATGAGTTTGCAAAGATAATGAATATTAGAGAAATTACAGTATTACCATTCTGTGGTACTGAAGTAATTAAAAGTGTCACGCAAGAAAAAAAAAAAGGAACAATTACTTTTATGGAAAACATTAGGTTTTATCCAGAGGAAGAAAATAATGATGAGACTTTAGCTAAAGAATTAGCAGAGATTGGAGATATTTATGTTAATGATGCTTTTTCTGTTTCTCATCGCAAACACTTATCTACTTATGGTTTATCAAAGGTTTTACCTAGTTATGCTGGCAGATCGTTACAGTTAGAATTGACAATGCTTAATAAAATTAATACAGGAATTAATAAGCCTATAATGTCAATTATTGGTGGATCTAAAATATCAACAAAGATACAACTATTAATCAGTTTAGTAAAAAAGGTTGATTATTTAGTCATAGGTGGTGCAATGGCCAATACATTTTTACTTGAAAAAGGTTTTAATATTGGAGCCTCACTTGTAGAAAGAGATAAGACTCATATAGCAAAAGAAGTATTAATGACTGCAGAAAAAAATAATTGTGAAATTTTGTTACCAAAAGATGTGGTAGTTAGTAAAGATTTAACCGATTTGGATAATATAAAAAACATAGATATAAAAGATATCGAAGACAATGAGGCTATTTTTGATATAGGAGAAAAAAGTATAGAAGAAATATCCAATACTATTGCAATATGTAAAACAATATTTTGGAATGGTCCTTTAGGTGTTTATGAAACGCCTCCCTTTGATAATTCAACTAATACAATTGGAAGGACTCTTGCTTTACTTACAAAAGGAAATATTGTTACCTCAGTAGTAGGAGGAGGTGATACAGTTTCAGCATTAAATAATGCAGATTTAACAGGAGGATTCTCGTATGTATCTATTGCAGGAGGAGCTCTAGTAGAATGGCTTGAAGGAAAAAGTTTACCCGGACTTAACTTTTTAGTAAAATGATTAGGAGAAAATATGACTTATACTGATACGGTTAAAAAAATACTTGAACAATATGAAAATACTAATGCTGGTATTAAAGCAAATTTAGGTAGAATACTCATGCACGGCAAACTTGGAGGAACGGGAAGGTTATTGATTTTACCAGTAGACCAAGGCCACGAGCACGGTCCAGACAAATCTTTTATGGTAAACCCTCAGGCCTATGATCCAACTTACCATTATAATTTGGCCATAGAAGCAGGTTTAAGTGCATATGCTGCTCCATTAGGTTTTCTTGAGGCAGGAGCTGAAACTTTCGCAGGACAAATTCCCACAATTTTAAAAGTAAATAGTTCTAATTCCTTAAGCATTGTTAAAAACCAATCTATTAACGGATCAGTAAGAGAAGCACTAAGATTAGGCTGTGCTGCTGTAGGTTTTACAATTTATCCAGGTTCTGAATATCAATATGAAATGATTGAAGAGTTTAGAGAAGTATCTAAAGAAGCTTCTGAATATGGTTTACCTTCAGTTTTGTGGTCATATCCTAGAGGTCCATCTTTAAATAAAGAGGCTGAAACTAGTATAGATACTATTTCATATGCAGCACACATAGCAGCTTTGTTAGGAGCTCATATTATAAAAGTCAAGCCACCAACTTCATTTATAGCAGAAAAAAATCTTAAAGATGCTTACAGCAACTTTCCTATTAATATAGAATCATTAATTGATAGAATTAAGCATATTAAAGAGTGTGCCTTTAATTCTAAAAGAATAGTAGTTTTTTCAGGAGGAAATGCAAAAGGAGATAAAGAAATACTTGAGGAAATTAAGCTAATAAAAGAGGGTGGAGGAAATGGATCAATTATAGGCCGTAATACATTTCAAAGACCACGAAAAGAGGCATTAAAATTATTAGAAAATATTATTGATATATATAAAAGTTGACCTTTAGTAGAAAAAAAAAATATATTTTTAAGAGCAAACCAGGAATATATTTAATATCGCCATCCAAAATAAATATGAAAATTTTTCCCCTAAAACTTTCAAGTTTACTTGAAACAGGGATTGTAAAAATTTTTCAATTAAGGTTAAAAGGTTATAATGACAAATTAATAATAGAAATTACTAAATATTTATATCAAATTTGTAGACATTATAATGTAGTATTTATATTAAATGATAGGCCTGACATTGCAAAGATTACAGGAGTTGATGGGGTCCATTTAGGAGATTTAGACTGTAGTATTAAAAAAGCTAGAGCTATATTGGGGAATAATAAAATAATAGGAAGCAGTTGTTATAATAATATTTTAAATTCAATAAAATCTCAAAGCTTAGGAGCTGATTATATTGCCTACGGAGCTTTCTTTAAGACTAAGACAAAAGAAAAAACAAAAACAATTTTTATTCCTAATTTAAAAAAGCATAAAAAAAATATTAAATGTGCAACTGTTGGAATAGGAGGCTTAAACAAATCAAATATTAAAAAAATAGCTTTTTTAAAATTTGATTTTTTAGCATTTTGTTCTTCTATATGGTATGGTAAGAATATTCCAACTATCGAAATAAGAAATGTTAAAAAAGTCTTAGATAGTTTTTAATTATATTTTAAGTAATTTGAGGTAAAATGAAAGTAAATGGTAATAGTTTAAAATCAGGAATGATTATTAATCATAAAAATTCTATCTGGAAGGTAGTTTCTTCTCAATCTGTCAAACCTGGCAAAGGAGGGGCTTTTGCCCAGGTAGAACTGAGAAATATTAAAGATAATACTAAATTAAACGAAAGGTTTAGATCAAATGAGGATGTGGAAAGACTTTATGTTGAATCAAAAGATTATCAGTATTCATATAAAGAAGATGAAACTTTTCATTTTATGGATAAAAACACTTTTGAATTAATTAGCATAGATAAATTTCTGTTGGGAGACAGTGAGATGTTTCTACAAGATAATATGATAGTTTCTATAGAATTTATAGACAACAAACCTGTTTCTTTAAAATTACCAGAGAATATAGTTGAAACAGTCAGTGAAACACAAGCTGTAATAAAAGGACAAACTGCAGCTTCTTCATTTAAGCCTGCTATTTTATCTAATGGCTTTAAGATAATGGTTCCAGCACATATAGAAAATGGTACCCGAATAGTAATTTCTACTTCTAGCTTTACATATATAGAAAAAGCAAAAAATTGAATGCTTAATTCCTCTAATATTCATATTATGTGTAACTCTTTACTTAAAGTTTCTAAACTTTTGAGGCGAGATTTTAATGAAATTGAAAAATTGCAAAACTCAAAACAAGGAACGCATAAATTTGCTAACAACAGCTTAATTAATGTAAAAGAAAGTATTTATCAAGATTTGTCTAAAGCAAGACCTGATGGAAATATAAGATTTATAGAAAATGAAAATAATCAAAATAATTTTAAAAAAAATTATGAATTTATAGTTAACCCTATATCAGGTATTAACAATTATAAAAACGGAATAAGCTACTTTGCATTATCTATAGCTTTAATTATTGAAAATGAAACTGCTGCAGCAGTTATTTATGATCCTATAAGAGATGAAATGTTTTGTGCTGAAAAAGGTAAAGGAGCTTTTATAAATAACTTAAGAATGAGAGTTTCAACAATAAAAAATACAGAACATGCCTATTTTGTTTTAAAAGATCATTCTTTATTAAATGAATTAATAAAAATAAAATTAGAGTTATCTATTATAAAAAATATAAGAGTATTTGGAAGTTGCTGTCTAGATTTAGCTAATTTAGCTTCAGGTAAAATTGATTGTTATGTTACTCAAAACATTAAAGATGACAAGTACACAGCAGGAAAGCTATTTATAAGAGAATCTGGGGGTATAGATATTAGTATAGAAAGTCCAGGATTAGATATAATTACCAACAATAATTTATCAGAAAACTTCAAAAATTAAAATGAACAGTTACATAAAAAAAAAAAAGAAACCTTTAATAATATCTATTTACTTTTTGGTTTCATTTTTTTTTATTTTAACTAATATTTTTGATGCAAAGGCTCAGAATATAAGCGAAATGAGTAATATGTTTTTATTGAGTGAATTTTCTACACCTAAGTCTAGACTATTACTAAAAAAGAAAAATAATTTTGATGAAAATAATAATAAAAATCTAAGTCCTAACCTAAATAAAAAAATCAAAATCAAAACAAAAGAGAATTTGAAATTAGAAGATAATCCTGCAATGCCAAAAATAAAAATAGATACTACAAAAAAAGAAAAAATTAAATTTAACTTGCAATATAACTCTGATGAAGTGGAGCCATTAGAAGAGGATTTAAATGTATTTATTAATGAGCTGAAAAAATATAATAAAAAAAAGATTACTATTAAAGGGTTTGCAAGTAAGAGAGAAGGAGATAGCACAAGCAAGGCCAGACGCCTATCACTAACAAGAGCTCTTTTTATAAGGTCTATATTACTTGAAAATAACTTTAAACTTTCAAATATTCAGGTTAAAGCTTTAGGACACAATGCTGAGTCTAAAAAATATAAAGACTCAGTTTTCATAGAGGTAAACTAGTAAATAAAAACTTATTTTTTTTAGTACGCATATATAGTACTATACAATATGTTTGATTATAGAAAGTATATATTTAGAATTGTTTTATTTCTTTCTTTAATATTGTTATTTATATACTTTTTTCATGATGGATTATCTAGGGGCTTTAATCATAATAAGGAACTTAATTCAGCAATAGTAGTAATTTTTCTTATAGGTATTTTTTTAGTATTTAAAAACTTAAATACATTAAAAAAAGATCAAGAATGGCTAGAAGATTATGGAAAACAAAAAAGCATCTCAACTAAACCAATACTTCTTAGAGACTTAAAAGCTCTTTACGAATTATATAGAAGTAAAAACATTCCTATAAATATTATAAGAGATTGTTTTGATAGAGTAGTCGTTAAGCTAGATAGTGAAAGAGAGTTAATAAAATATATCTCTGCTCTATTAGTATTTTTAGGTCTTTTGGGCACTTTTTGGGGATTGTTAATAACTATAGAGTCAGTAGGGGTTACTATTAGTAATATGAGTATAGATGAAGAAAATATATTAACTAATTTCATGAATTTGAAAGAAGGCTTGAGTATTCCATTATCAGGCATGGGAACAGCTTTTTCTTCTTCTCTTTTTGGTTTATCAGGATCTTTATGTTTAGGTTTTATAGATTTACAGGGGAATAGAGCACAAAACGAATTTTTACAATCTCTAGAAAAAGCTATTACAAGATATAATAATTTTGAAAAGCCTATAAAACCTCAAGAAGTAGGTAAAGAATATATTCATGCATTATTATTACAGACTGTTGAGTCTCTAAAGAATTTAGAAAATGTATTATCAAAAAATGAAGAGAGTAGGAAAAATTTTGAGGACTTGATTATTGAATCAAGTAAAGTGATATCTAAAATTAATAATGAAATTTCTATTAGAATGAACCAGTATAATAAAAATGAAGTTACTAATCTTGAAAACATAAGAAATATAGATGATCAGCTAAAAGAAATAAAAGAAATAATAAATAGTAATAAAGAAAACAATACAAAAGATTTAGCCAAAGAAATTCAAATATTAGCTAAGACAATTTCCTTGATACAAAATGAAAAGAAGTAAGTTTAATTCTATTAATATATGGCCGGGGTTTGTGGATGCTATATCTACTCTATTGTTAGTATTTGTATTTTTGTTAGCTGTTCTAATGATATCTGAAAATTTTTTAACTCAGGCCATATTCGGAAAAAATACTGCTCTTGATAATTTACGTTCTAGAATAAAGTCTTTAGAATTAAATATTGAAGAAGGTACAGAAGAAAACATAAAACTTTCAAAATTGTTAAAAAATTTAAATATAAAATTAGAAAAACTAATTATAGAAAAAGAAAATACAGATAAAAATCTAATTGAAGAAAAGAAAAATAATGAGAACCTTAGTTTAGACTTAGAAGGTTTAGAAAAAAAAATTATAGGTTTACTAGATGAATTGGGAATAGAAAAATTAAAAATAACTGAAAAAGAAAATATTAATAGGGAGCTCAACTCAACCGTAGCTCAATTAAATGATAATATAATATCTTTGAATAAAAAAATAAAAACAGTACAAAACATGCTTGAAACCTCAAATAAGGATATAAATAATAAGAATTTGGAAATTGAGAATCTTAGCGAAAAATTGAATCAAGCACTTGAGCAAAAAGTAGGAGAACTAGAAGAATATAGGTCTGAGTTTTTTGGTAGATTGAAAAAAATTATAGGAGATGAAGAAGAAATAAATGTTGTGGGAGATAGATTTGTATTGCAATCAGAAGTTTTTTTCTCCTCTGGGTCAGCAGAAATAGGAAAAGAAGGAAAAGAAAAAGTTATTGAAATAACTAAAGTACTTATATCAATATCAAAAAAAATACCTAATAATCTTGATTGGTTAATACAAGTAGAAGGTCATACTGATAATATCCCTATATCTACTGTAGAGTTTCCATCTAATTGGGAACTTTCTACTGCAAGAGCAATTTCTGTTGCAAAAATTATGATGAAAAACGGAATTCCTTCAAATAAAATAAATGTTGCTGGTTATGGGGAACATAAACCATTGGTAAAAAACAATGACTCTTTTAATAGGGAAAAAAATAGAAGAATTGAATTAAAGCTAACACAACCATGATATAAGAATTGGAGATATTTAATGACAGATAATAAAGATGAAATTAGTTTTGAGGAAGCACTTAAAAACTTAGAAAAAATTGTAGATGAACTAAATAATGGTGATATGGAATTAGAAAAAGCCATAACAGCATATGAAAAAGGTATAAAACTAAAAAATATATGTGAAGATAAATTGAAAAATGCACAAGAAAGAATAGAAACTATCCAAACAAAAAAAAATAAATAAATATTTAACATTTACTTTATGCATAAAAATGACAACAGTAATATTTTTAAGTTTTTAAAAAAAAATAAAACTTTCATAGACAAAAATATAAAAATTTACTTGAATAAATTAAATACTCCAAGTGAAATAAAGAAAATTATGTTTTATGCAGTTCTAGGTGGAGGGAAGGGAATAAGACCTTTTTTGTTAACAGAAACTGCCAAAATATATGGCGTTAAACCAGCATTATACATTTTCCCTTCAATGGCAGTTGAATTAGCTCATTGCTTCTCATTAATTTATGATGATCTACCGTGTATGGATAATGATGAATTAAGAAGAGGAAAACCTACTGTGCATATGGCTTTTAATGAAGCAAATGCACTTTTAGGAGGAGCCTCTTTGTTGGTATATGCTTTTAAACTTCTTACATTAAAAGATTTTAGAATAAAAAATGATAACAAATTAAAAATTTTAAATGATTTTTCAGATGTAATAGGTGCTGAAGGTGTCTTAGCTGGACAGTATTTGGATCTTGAAGCTGAGAAAAAAGATTATTTGCTCACTATGAAAAAATATAAAAATATTCAAGAAAAAAAAACAAGTTTACTTCTAGCCTTTTGCACTAGAACTGCTGGAATTTTGGGAGGAGCTAATACAAAAGAGCAAGAAGACCTTTATGAGATAGGATTACTTATTGGAAGAATATTTCAAACAAAAGATGACATATTAGATTTAGAAGGAACAGAAAAAGAAATGGGAAAAAGAGTTAATAAAGATCAAGCTAAAAATAAGGCAACTATCATAAGACTAAAAGATATTAATTATGCTAAAACTCAATTAAAAAACTTATGTTTTAAAACCAAAGAAAGGTTAAAAGGGATTAATAAAAATACCACTACATTAATAGAATTGATAGACTTTCTTAATTACAGAAAAAATTAATGATAATAAAGGAAAGGCTAGATAAAATTTTAGTAAAGAAAGGTATTGCTGAAAATACTACAAAGGCTAAAGCACTGATAATGTCTGGAAAGGTTATCGTCAATGAAAAGAAACTAGAAAAAAGTGGAACTAAATTGCCCTTATCAGTTAAAATAAGAATATTATCCAAGGATCATGATTGGGTTTCAAGAGGTGGTGTTAAATTATCATATTTAATAAAAAAATATAATATTAACGTGGAAAATAAAATTTGTGCAGATATTGGAGCTTCCACAGGAGGTTTTACTGATGTTCTTATAAAAAATAAAGCAAAAAAAGTTTATAGTATTGATGTTGGAAAAGGGCAACTTAATTGGAAATTAGTAACAAATAACAAGGTTGATGTTTTAGATAAAACAAATATAAGAAATTTAGATTTAGAAGATATAGATAAAAAAATTAATTTAATAACTTGTGATGTTTCTTTTATAAGTATTAGAAAGGCTTTAGAAAGAATAGTAGTATATTCTAAAAACAAAATTATCCTGATTTTATTAGTTAAGCCTCAGTTTGAGTTATCAAAAGATAAAATAGGTAAAAATGGTATAGTTACCGAAAATAAATTTAGACAAGAAGCTAAAAGTTTAGTAGAGGATTGGTTGACAAATAATAGTTGGCATATTAGAGGTACTTGTGAGAGTCCTATTACTGGTCAAAAAGGTAATAAAGAATATTTCATCTATAGTATTAAAAGACTGAGCTAGTTATAGTACTCTTTGTTAGGAACCATATTGGTGCCTGATGCAATTCTATTAGTCATGTTAAAAAAGGCTGCTACTTCAATGATTTCCAAAATTTGATAATCATTAAATTTTGCTTTACGAAGTAGGTTTCTATCAGAGTCATTTATTTCGTGAGAGTTCAATGTAAGTTTATACACAAAATCAAGCATTAGCTTATGCTTTTTTTTAATTTGAGCGACTCTATAATTTATAAGTATATTTTTAGCTTTTTCACTATTTTTTAAAAGCTTTCCTAAAGTACTTCCATGAGAAACACAACAGTATAAACACCTATTAGTAGAGGAGACTACAACTGCAATCATCTCTTTTTCTATTTTTGATAAGTAATTTTGATCTTGCATCAATCTATTATAAAAGATATTGAAGGCTGTGAATTTTTTTTTATTGATGCTATTTGTTTTTATTATATTAGGAACTAATCCAAGTTTTTCTTCACAAATTTTAAAAAAATTCTTTATATCTTTATCTTTTACTATCTTTTTTATAGGGATATTTAAAGACCATAACTTTTCATTTTTCATAAAAATTCCTTTAAAACATTTAATTTTGTACTTTTCTTATCAAAAGGTTATCTGCTAATACTAATGCAACCATTGCTTCGGCTATTGGTACGCATCTGATTCCTACACATGGATCATGTCTTCCTATTGTCCTAATTGTAGTATTTTTATTTTTAATATTTATGGTTTTTTGGTTTTTTAATATTGAAGATGTAGGTTTTACAGCAACTGAACAAATAATATCCTGTCCAGATGAAATACCACCTAGAATTCCTCCTGCATTATTAGAGAAAAAAGATATTTTACCTTTTTTATCTATCTTCATTTCATCTGAGTTTTGTTCTCCAGTCATTTCTACAACTTTAAAACCTGAACCTATTTCCACACCTTTTACTGCATTAATACCCATTAAAGCTGATGCTAGTTCTGCATCAAGTTTTCCATAAATTGGTTCTCCCAAACCTACTGGAACCCCTTTTGCTATAACTTTTATGAGTGCTCCACATGATGATCCTGATTTCCTAATTGATAATAGATAATCTTCCCACTCTTTGATAACAGATGAGTCTGGACAAAACAAATTATTTTTATTTATAAAATTATTTTCCCATTTCTTTTTTTTAATCTTTTTTTCACCTATTTGAACTACTGCACCGGTAATAGATATAGTTTTTCCTAATATAAGTCTTGCTATTGCTCCTGCAGCCACTCTCATGGCAGTCTCTCTAGCACTGGCCCTTCCTCCACCTCTGTAATCCCTTATTCCATACTTTTTATAGTATGTGTAATCAGCGTGGGCTGGACGAAATTTTTGTTTAATTTCACTGTAATCTTTACTCTTTTGATCAGTATTTTTAATTATCAGACTAATGGGCGTACCTGTTGAATAACCATTAAAAACACCAGAAACTATATTTATTTTATCTTTTTCTTTTCTCTGAGTAACAAATTTAGAAGTACCAGGAGCACGTAGGTCTAAAAATTTTTGTATATAATCTTCACTTATTTTTATATTAGAAGGTACACCATCTAATACTGCTCCAATTTCTTTTCCGTGGCTTTCTCCCCATGTAGTAAGTTTAAGAATCTTTCCTATGCTATTATTGGACATATCAAACTTTACTTATGTCAGGAGCATTTACATTTTTCATTCCTATTACGTTATATCCAGCATCCACATGTAATATTTCTCCGGTTGTCCCACTACTTAATTCAGATAATAAATAAACAGAGGCTCCACCAACATCATCTAAAGTAATATTTCTCTCAAGCGGCGAATTATACTCATTCCACTTTAAAATATATCTAAAATCAGATATACCTGATGCCGCAAGTGTTCGGACAGGTCCAGCAGATATAGCATTTACTCTAAAACCTTTTTTACCTAAATCAGCAGCTAAATATTTAACACTTGTTTCTAAGGCTGACTTAGCTATTCCCATCACATTATAATGGGGAATAACTTTTTCCGCACCATAATAAGACAAAGTTAAGAAATTTGCTTTATCATTCATGAAAGGTAAGGCTTCTTTAATTAATGCTGTAAAAGAATAGCAAGATATTTCCATGGTATTCAAGAAATTTGATTTTGATGTGTCTACATAATCCCCTTTTAATTCTTCTTTGTCAGAAAAAGCTACAGCATGAACAATAAAATCTAATTTGCCAAATTCTTGACTTAATTTTTTAAAAAAAACAGGAATTTTTTCATAATTTTGTATATCGAATTCATATATATGATCAGAGTTGATTTTATCAGCTAGTGGAATGAGCCTTTTTTTAAGAGCTTCATTTTGATATGTAAGTGCAAGTTCTCCGCCATGCTGAAAGGCACTTTTTGCTATTCCCCATGCTAGTGATCTTTCATTAGCTATACCAATAACTAAACCTTTTTTACCCTTTAAAATAGAACTTTTTAAATCTTTCATAATTTATATTAATATATTTTAATTATATATTACAATAATTAGTTTAATAATTTACTTTTAATATGAAAGCACTTTTTTTTGATATATTTGGGACTTTAGTAGATTGGAGATCTTCTATTATTAAAGGATCTCAGAAGTTAGAAGTTTTTAAAAACAGAATATATGATTTAGAAGAGTTTGTAATAAGTTGGAGAAAGGAATATCAACCTATACTTAATAAAGTTAATAACAAAAGTATTTCTTGGAAGACATTGGATGAACTTCATGAGATGACACTCGAAAAAGTTTTAAAGAAAATGAAATTTTATAAGCTAAGTAAAAAAGAAAAAAAATATTTGATTATGCTTTGGCATAAGCTGGACCCTTGGAATGATAGTATAGTAGGATTAAATGAATTAAATAAGTATTTTATAACAGCTAGTCTTTCAAATGGTAATATAAGGCTTCAAAAAAATCTTTTTAATTATGCTAAACTAAAATTTGATTTTTTATTTTCTGCAGAACATTTTAAAAAATATAAACCTAATAAAATAGTTTATATAGGAGCAGCAAGAATGCTTAATTTAAAACCCGATGAATGTGCTTTGGTAGCCTCACATAAAAATGACTTATATGCAGCCTCTAAATTAGGAATGAGAACAGTTTTTATTAAAAGAGAGGATGAATATGGAAGCTTTAAATATAAATTTATAGAGAAAAAATTTAAACCAGACTTAGAAGTTTCATGTTTAAAACATTTAATTATTAATAAAAAAAAATTAAATCACTGAGAAAATAATAAACTTAGAGTTTCAGCTGATAGAGCTGGCTTTTCTTTATTTCTTATTTCTATATTTATTTTACTTTTTAACAATATCCCACCTTTGTAATCAATAGCATCAAGAACTGAAATAGCTGCTCTTATTGAATTATTACAGACTACAGGTGATATAAATCTTATTTTTTCAGTTCCATAATTTAAAATTAGTTTTAGTTTTTTACATTCCCATACTTCATATACAAACTTTGGTATTAGAGATAATGAATAATATCCGTGAGCAATCGTTTTTTTGAAGGGGCTTACTTTTTTAGCTTTCTCTTCATTAACATGTATCCATTGATAGTCTTCAGTAGCAGTGGCGAAGTTATCAATTTCTTTTTGAGTTACTTGCTTCCACTCACTATATCCCAAAAAGTTTCCTGCCATACTCTTAAACATATCCGGCGATTCTATTATTTTCTTACTCATCGAAATAGATTAACATTTCATGGAAAAAATGCTATTTAATTATTATGGAGTCTAAAAAAAGTTTAACATATAAAGTTACCAGAGAAGGGGCTACAGAACCCCCGTTTTCAGGAGAATTTAATTACAATAAAAAAGAAGGAATTTATTCTTGTATTAACTGTGGAAAGGTTATTTTTTCATCAGAACATAAATTTGACTCAGGGACAGGATGGCCTGCATTTTATGCTTTAATTGAAGATGAGGCCGTAAAAGAATTAGAAGACAATAGTTATGGAATGAGGAGGGTTGAAGTAAAGTGTAGTAGTTGTGAGTCTCACTTGGGGCACGTATTTCCCGATGGGCCTAAGCCTACTGGATTGAGATATTGCATAAACTCAGTTGCGTTAAGCTTTAAAGAAAAATAGAAAATTTTTTTAAGATTTTTTAATATTGTTTAAAATTAACCATTTTACCCATCTTCTTTCAATTGATAAACCTACCTCATAGTCGCATATAGAGCTTTCAAATATGATTGAGAGTATTGCCATGTATTCAGGTATTAGGTTCTTATAGGTACTATGTATTTTAGAATTAAAAAATATAAAAGTGTTAGTGAAAGCTTGATCCCAAAAAGGTTTGTTCCTAATTAAGGTTTTATCTATATTGCTATTTATTATTTTTAAATCAGTTGCATCTTCAAAATTTATAGTTTTTTCAATTAATAATAGTTGAAGAGTTTTTTTATATCCCAAAATATTAATAAGCCGTTGGATAGTGCCCAAAAAAAATATTTTTTCATTTTTAGTAAAGTTAAAAATAGTTCCAGTTTTAGCTTTAACAAAATTACATGCTAACGCAATTTCCATAGCAGGACCCTTAGCAATACCATTAATATTAGCCGTAAATAAAATATCACTGTCTTCAATTGTTTTAGCTAATGCCTGTAATAAATAAAGTAAATCATCAAGAGATGTTTTACCTGACTTAGAAAAAATTTCATTAACTAGTAACCTAGAGTTAAAGTTTCCTTCAATACTTACTTTTTTAATACAATTTTTTTGATTTAAGTTTTTTATAATTTCTTTAAATTTTTCAAATGAATTTAAGTTAAAGTCTGAGCCAATTATTTTAATATAAGAGTAGTCTTTAGATAATTCAAAATCTACCAAAGACACTTTTTAAACTCTTTCTATAATAGTAGCAGTCCCCATACCTGCTCCTACACATAGAGTAATTAGTCCAGTAGATAAATTTCTTCTTTCTAATTCATCAAGAAGAGTCCCCAACAACATGGATCCTGTTGCTCCAAGGGGATGTCCCATAGCTATAGCTCCTCCATTTACATTTACTTTATCTTCACTAACCTTTAAAGCGTCTATATATCTTAGAACAACTGCTGCAAAGGCTTCATTTACTTCAAATAAATCAATGTCATTAGGATGCATCTTAGTTCTCTGAAAAACTTTATTTGATGCATGTTCAGGACCTGTTAACATTATTGTAGGTTCAGTTCCTATAGAAGAAAATGCTTTAATTTTTGCTCTGGGTTTAATTCCTAATTTAATTCCTATTTCTTTATTTCCAATTAGAACAGCAGCAGCTCCATCAACTATACCTGATGAGTTTCCTGCATGATGCACATGATTAATTTTTTTACTTTCAGGATATTTCATTAATGCTACTTCATTTAATCCTGTTTCTTTTCCTATTTTTTGAAAGGAAGGATTTAGAGAAGCTAAACTTTGCATTGTAGTTTCTTTTCTAATTAATTCATCATAATTAAGCATTAAGTCACCATTTTGATCATATATATCTATTATGCTCTTACTAAAATATTTTTTTTCCCAGGCGTTAGAAGCTTTTTTTTGAGAATTTACAGCATATAAATCAACGTCGTCTCTACTATAATTATACTTAGTAGCTAAAAGATCTGCTGATATTCCTTGTGGTACAAAATAAGTCTTAAATGCAACAGTTGGATCAGTCATCCAAGCTCCTCCAACACTACCCATTGGTACTCTAGACATAGATTCTATACCACCCCCTATAGTTAGATCAGACTGTCCACTCATGATTTGAGCTGCAGCTATATTACAGGCTTCTAAACCTGATGCACAGAATCTATCAACCTGTGTCCCTGGAACTGATTGATCATAGTCAGCATCTAAAACTGATATCCTTGCGATATCAGACCCTTGCTCATTAATAGGATGAACACAGCCCAATACTACGTCATCTAAAAGTTTAGTATTTAAATTGTTTCTTTCTTTTAATTTTTTAAGAGTTTTGGAGGCTAATTTCACTGGAGAAATTTCGTGTAATGAACCGGATATTTTCCCTTTACCTCTTGGAGTTCTAATTGCATCATATATATAAGCTTCAGGCATAATTTTTCCCTATAAGTTTCTACTAATTATTTCTTTCATAATTTCACTAGTGCCCCCATATATTCTTTGCACTCTTGAGTCCATGAATGCTTTTGCAATTGGATATTCATGCATGTAGCCATAGCCTCCAAATAATTGGAGACATTCATCAATTACTTTAAATTGTAATTCAGTACTCCACAATTTTGCTATTGCTCCGTCTTCTGCTGTAAAATTATTATTAATATGCTCATGAATACATCTATCAATATAAGTTCTAGCGACAGCTAGCTCTGATTTTAACTTTGCAAGTATAAATTTAGTATTTTGAAAGTTAATAATTTTAGTATTAAATGCAGTTCTTTCTTTTGTATAACTTACAGTCCAATTAAGGGCAGCTTCAGCTGATGCAATAGCGGTAACCGCAATTGAGAGTCTTTCTTGAGGAAGTTCGTCCATTAATTGTGCAAATCCTTGTCCAGAATTACCTAATATATTTTCTAGTGGTAACTGAACATCTTGAAAAAATAATTCAGATGTATCTTGTGCTTTCAGTCCAATTTTTTCTAAGTTTTTACCTTTTTTAAAACCTTTTCTATACTTTTCGCATAAAACTATAGAAATTCCTTTTGCTTTTTTCGTAGAATCGGTTTTTGCTACAACTAATACCAAATCAGCGTTCTGTCCATTAGTAATAAAAGTTTTAGAACCATTTAGCACAATAGTATCATTATTAATTATAGCCTTTGTCTTAATGTTTTGCAGATCAGAACCTGTCCCTGGCTCTGTCATAGCTATTGCTGTAATTATTTCACCTTTCACCATTTTAGGTAAATAGTTCTTTTTTTGTGCTGAAGAACTATAATTAATTAAATAAGGAGCAACTATGTCAGAATGAACTGCAAAGCCAGGTCCTGTAGCCCCAATTCTTGCAAGTTCCTCGACAATAATAACATTAAATCTAAAGTCTCCTCCTATACCACCATATTCTTTAGGCACATTTGGACAAAGTAGTCCTACTTCTCCTGCTTTTAACCATATTTCCTTGGGAACAATTCCATCTTTTTCCCATTTGCTATGATAAGGCAAAATTTCCTTGTCCACAAACTTAGCAGTTGTTTCTCTAAAAAAATTTTGCTCCTCGCTAAATACACTTCTTTGAAACATATCTAAATTTTATATTAAAAAAAAAGTTTGTAAATATTATCTTAAATTACAAACTGTTTATATAATTTTCTCATGCCTATTATCCATTTATCCGGGTCTTCGGCCTTAATCTTTATATATTTTTTTACTATTTCATGAGGAGTGATTAAAAATTTTCCTAATGCCATATTATCTAGAGTGATTTTTGCAACTTCCTTAGGTTCTAACATTCCATTAATACCTGCAACTCCACCATTTTCAATATTTTCTGTCATAGGAGTATTTACACCCTGAGGACAAAGTAAGCTAACTCCTATACCAAAATCTCCGTAGGTTATTGATAACCATTCTGCAAAGCCGACAGTAGCATGTTTTGTTGTAGAATAAGTAGCTGAACCTACTTGTGACAGTAAACCGGCAGCAGATGCAGTAATAAGAAACCATCCACTTTTATTTTTAAGCATTTTGGCAATACAATTTCTAACTACATTTGTATGCTGTAATACATTGGTTTTCCAAATTTGGTCCCAATGTTTCACTGAAGCTAGTCCATCGTCATCAGTTGCTATACCAGCATTACTACAAAATAAATCAATATAATTATATTTATCATATATTTTATTAATAACTGATCTCATTTCATCATTATTACTAACATCGCAATTTATAAAATCTGCAATATTTGATTCATTATCTTTTATATCAATATTTATTATTTTTTTTGCTTGCCGATTGTGTAGTTCTTCTATTAATGACTTTCCAATTCCACTTGAACCTCCTGTTACAACACAAATAGAGTTTCTAGGATTAAATTTATATTTATTAGCATATGTATTTTTGTCAATCATATAAATCCTTTCAAATTGTATAATTATTTTTTTGCATATATTATAAATTATGAAAATAAATAAAAAAAATTATAGAACTATTTGGTATGATAAAAAAGAAGATAATGTTAAAATTATAGATCAAACACAATTGCCTCATAAACTTGAAATTGTATCTTTAAAGAGTTTAGAAGACACACTCATAGCAATAAAAAATATGCAAGTAAGAGGTGCTCCTTTAATAGGTGCAACAGCTGCATATGGTATTTATTTAGCTTATAGAGAGCTAAGCAATAAAACAAAAATATATGAAGCATCAAAAAAAATTAAAAGCACTAGACCTACTGCAGTTAATCTATTTTGGGCAGTAGATAAGATGATGAAAATAATTGATTTAAATCTTCCATTTAGAGAAACAGAAAAAAAACTTTTAAATGAAGCAAATAAATTATGTGAAGAGGATATTCAAAACTGTAAAAAAATAGGAGAATTTGGATTTGAAATAATTAAGAAAATTTCAGAAAGAAAAAAAGAAATTAATGTACTTACCCATTGTAATGCTGGGTGGCTCGCAACAATAGACTGGGGAACTGCTACTGCTCCTATTTATTTAGCAAAAAAAAATAACCTAAATATTCATGTTTGGGTAGATGAAACAAGGCCTAGAAATCAAGGAGCTCTTTTAACTAGTTATGAATTAAATAATGAAAATATAAATAATACTGTCATAACTGACAATACAGCAGGATTACTTATGCAAAGAAAAGAAATAGATTTATGTATAGTAGGAGCAGATAGAGTTACAAGTAATGGGCACGTAGCAAATAAAATAGGTACATTTTTAAAAGCACTAGCAGCAAAAGAATTTAACATACCTTTTTATGTAGCAGTTCCCTATAGTACTATTGATTGGAATATTAAAAACTTTAAAGATATAATTATAGAAGAAAGGGACGAAAGTGAACTTAAACAAATTAAAGGAATAGATGATTCCAATAAGATTAGAACAATTAATGTTTATCCTTCCGATAGTAAAGTATATAATCCAGCTTTTGACCTTACTCCAAATAAATTTATAACTAATTTAATAACTAATAAAGGTGTAATAAGACCAAATGAAAGAGATATTATAAAATTAAAAAATGAATAAATTAAATAAAAAAAAGCAGATTGTAAAATTTTCAAAGTTATTTTCTAGCACAGGTTTTTCCCCAATTAGATCTGGAAACATTTCTGTTAGACATAATGAAAAAAATTTAAAGGGGTTTTTAATATCTCCTTCAGGAAAAAGAAATTCAGATTTAAAGGTAAATGATATTGTATTTGTTTCTCTAGAAGGAGAAATAGAAAAGAATAAAAATCCCTCTTCTGAATGGAAGTTTCATTTGGATATTTATAAATTTACTAAAGTTAATGCAATCGTCCATGCTCATTCTAAGTTTTCTGTAATTTGTTCTTGTTTATATAAAAGAATTCCACCTTTTCATTATATGGTAGGTATTACTGGAGCAGATGAAATCAAAGTAGCAAAGTATTCATTGTTTGGTACAGAAGAGTTATCTAAAAACATAAATTTAGCACTAAAGAACAGTTTAAGTTGCCTAATATCTAATCATGGGCAAATAGCAACGGGAGAAAATTTATCTAATGCCTATGAATTAGCTGAAGAAGTAGAACTGTTATGTGAATATTATTATTATTGTAAACTTAAAAAAAATCCTAAAAGCATAAATAAATTAGAAATGAAAAAAGTTTTAAATAAAATAATTGGATATAAAGAAAAATAATGTGCCCCAAGGTAGAATTGAACTACCATCTGTGCCTTACCAAGGTACTGTAATAACCATTATACTATTGGGGCTAGTAAAATCATATATCAAAAAAATTCTTTAATAAATACCTTAAAAAAATAAAAATAATTATTAAAAAATTTTATATAATTCGCTATTATTAGTGTTTCCTAAGAAATACAATAATAAAAAAAAAACAAAAACAAATACTATAATGAGTGCTTTTTTTTTATTTTTCATTAATGGAACCTATTTTTTCATTGATAGCTTTTGATATAATTGGAAAAAAATATTTTATATCTTTGTCTATAAGGTTATCAATTACTTTTATATCTTCTTTTACACTTTTTGATTGATCTAATCTACATAACAAATAGAAGAATTTTCCATTTGAGTAGTTCAATATTTTATTCTCAGTCATTTTATTAAGTTTGAGAATATTGGAACACTCTTGATTTATAAAAAAATATCCTAATGGTGCTGCAAGTAAATAATTATTTATTTGATTTTTTTTTGTAAAGTAACTAATTGATTTTAGCCAATCATTTACTTCTGATTGATTAAGTTTTTTGCCAAAGTTAACAGTGTAATTAAAATAGTTCTTAGATGGGTAATGAGAGTTATATAGTAAAAGTTTTTGATATTTTATTTGATCTTCACTATTAATACTCTTTTGTATATATTTACTTAATTTTTTTTGTGCTTTTTTGGAAAAGTGGCCATTGAAAAATTCTTCATTCTTATTGTATACAAAATAATAGAGGTCTATTATTCCAATATTATAATTAGCTATAGTGCTTGTAAGGGTATTTTTTATGTATTTATAGTTTAAATACTTTTCCCAGTCATCAGCACTTTTTTTATTTTTAGAATATATTTTTACTTCCTGATATGTAGGGACTAATATAAATATCAACTCAGTCTTTTTATTTTGTAGGGTATAGGAAATTTTTTCTAAAAATTGAAGAAATAAATTATACATGTCTGTTTGGTAATGATTGTGAGCAAAGTTGATTTTATTTTTAGTTGTACTATTCGCAAGTATTATTTCATCATTTTCTTTATCTTTAAAAATTAATTTTTTAAATTTATTGAAATAATTTATAAAACTATTTATTGAAAATGTTTCTAAAATATTTCTTAAAAAAGAATAATTATTTATTTCTTTACGAAAGGATTTTTTAATTAAATTCTCGTAGTCTGAAGTATATTGACGGTTATTAAGAAACATATTTTTTTCTTCACTGTTATCATATTCATCAAAGAGTTTTTCTATTTTTACCTCTCTTAATGTATCTTTAGTAAAGTCATTCTCTAAATTTATAAAAAATAAAATCTTTGTAAACTTGTATTCTGCTTCTAATAATTGCTTTAATATATAAAAGCTAGATAATAACCCATTACCACCGCAACCTACATTTATAACACTTTTTTTATTTTTAAATTGGTTAGTAAAAAGAAAGTTATCAGGAACTTTTGTATCTGCTACTATTGAATCACCTAAAACTAAATAATCATGATCTTTATTATTCCAAACAGTATTCTTATTTCTAAAACCATATTTGTCATACTTAATAAGGTATTCTTTAAATAAAACTGAACTATTAGGAATGGCTCCTATAGGAGGCATTTCTGGTAACGTAAAATTATTATCATTTACTAACTTTTGGATGCTTTGGAAACAGAATTTAGGAGCATCTTTTGAATTAATATTATTCTCTAAAAATGAAACCTTTTTATTTTTATATATATGAGAGTTATATAAATGTATACTGTTCTTTACAAAAAAAGAAAGCATAAATGCCAACAATAAACTAAATAATATTAAAAAAGTATATTTTATAATTAGTTTTATCATATATTTAATATATAAAAATATAATATTATGCATACAAAAAGTTACGGTTTAGATTTATTAAGAATAATCTCATCATTACTTGTGTTTATTCCTCACATAGTTATAAGTCTTTCAAAAGACCCAGCTTTAGTAAAAAACTCTTTTATTATATCTATACTAGGTGTAGAGATTTTCTTCTGTTTAAGCGGGTTTCTAATATGCAAATATGGTGTGAGCATAATTAAATCAAGTAAGTATATGTTTTTGAATAGTTATGTATTTGTTATCAGAAGAGTTGGTAGAACTTGGCCAGCTTATTTTTTTGCTTTAGTCTCTTATATTATATTTTACAGGTATTATGAAAGTGAAATATTGTACTATATACTATTTTTACAAAATTTAAATTATCCAATTGTATCAGAAACATTTTTTTCTGTATCCTGGTCAATATGTGTTGAAGAAATTTTTTACATTATATTTCCACTCTTGCTTTGTTTAACAGTATTAATTAACAGAAGATATTTAAAAGATTACATTAGTAGTTCATTACTAATTATGATTACCTGTTTTTTAATAATAATTTTTGTTTTCTTTTTAAGAGATAATTATAATTATGCGGAATGGGGAAGTGAATTAAGAAGAGTAGCAGTTTTTAGAATTGACTCGATAGCCTTCGGTGGCATTGGTTATTTTGTTTTTAAATATTTAAAAAAAATCACTATTGTAAACATAACTTTTTTTTTGCTTTTCCCAGCACTTCTTTATTTTATATATAATCAACTCAACTTATATTATGAAAATCAAAATTTTACTTTAGTGGGGATCAAAAACAACTTAATTTTTTACATTATTTACTTTTTTTGTCTTATTACTATATTTTTAGCGCAAAAAATCACCTATATTAAGAATAATAAATTAAAAAAAATAATTTCTGAATTAGCTAATTGGTCTTATCCTCTATACCTAATGCACATATTAGTAATAGATCTTATTAAAAATCTTGAAATAGATAATATTAGTATTAACATAATATTAATTTTTTCTTTAAGCTTTTTAATATCTTATCTTATTAGACATTACATCGAAGAACCCTTTATTAAAATAAGGCCAATATTTCATAAATAAAATGGATTACAATGTTACTGTAATAATACCTTCCTATAATAGGATAGAATATTTGCCTAGATGCATCAATTCAATTTATAATCAAACTTATGCTGTTAATGAGATAATATTAGTAGATAACAATTCAAAAGACGGCACTAAAGATTTCATTAAAAAAAAATATTCTAAAGTAAGAGTCATAAATGAAAAAAAAAGAGGAGTTAGTTTTGCAAGAAACTTAGGAATTATAAAAAGTACTAATAATTGGATAGCTTTTATTGATTCAGATGACGAGTGGCTAAGGAATAAAATAGAGAAACAAATTAGTCTTATAAAAAAGTCTAATAATAAAATCAAACTAGTACATACTGATGAGATATGGATTAAAAATGGCAAAATTTTAAATCAGAAAAAAAAACATACTAAATATGGTGGCTATATTTTTAAGAATTGTTTAGATATTTGTAAGATATCACCCTCTAGTGTATTAATTAATAAATATATTTTTAAAAAATATGGTCTATTTGATACTAAGCTGAAAGTATGCGAGGATTATGATTTATGGCTAAGATTAACAAGTAGAATAAAAGTAGGATATGTCGATGAAGTGTTGTTAAAAAAATATGGCGGACACGAGGATCAACTCTCTAGGAAGTATTGGGGTCTAGATAGGTATAGAATAAAATCCTTAGAAAAAATTATTTTAAACTATAGAGTTAAAAGAGAGTTAAGAAACATGGCATTAAAAACATTATTAAATAAAATTAATATTATAATTAAAGGAAGCATTAATAGAAAAAATAAAAAAATATTTAAGATGTATTTATACAAAAAATTCTTATGGGAGCAATATAATTTTAAATTTAAAAAGAAATAGTCAATTAAGGTTTCTGGTAGCATTAAAAGCAGAAGCGCTCCCAATTATTGAATTTTATAACTTAAAAAAAAATTTAGAAAAAAATAAACCTTTTACTGTATATGAAAACCCTTTAAGAAATATTCTTTTGATTATATCGGGTATAGGTAATGAAAAATCATATAGAGCAGTTTTATATTTGCAGCAGCTATTTCCCTACGAATTTAACTCTCTATGGATAAATTTAGGATTAGGAGGACATAGAGATCACCAAAAAGGAAAAATTTATGAGATTAAAAAAGTAATAAATAATAAAGATAGTCAAACTTTTTATACAAATACTTTTTTACATAACTTTAAAGTAGAGGTTTTATGTAGTGTTGAAAAAGCTGAAACAGTTTTTAAAAAAAATAATATATATGATATGGAAGGTTTTGGCTTTATAAGTGCATTAGAAAAGAAAGTACAAAAAGATAATATATTTATTTTTAAGATAGTATCAGATAATCTAACATTCCAACCAAAAAGCTATAAAGACTTTGCTTATAGGTACATAAAAAAATATATAAAAAGCATTCATGAAGTATTAGAAAAATATCTATCATATGAAGAAAATAATATTGAGATAAATAATCTTCTAAAAGTTATAAGTAATAAGTATCATGTAACATTTTATAATAGAAAAAAAATTGAAAGCTTAATAAAAAAAATTTTAATAATTCAAAATAAAAATTTAGTTGAAAAAGAAATTATACAATCTTCATCTTTGAATCAATTAATTAATTTATATGAAGATAAATTAAATAATTATTTATTAAAAATTTAATATGAAAAAACTTATATATATTGAAGAAGAAGTTAGAAATAATTTAAGAACGCAATTGATTTGCAAAAAATTTAAAGATCCAGAAATAATATATATTAAAAAATATGCTGAAATATTTAATAAAAAAAATCAGAACTTTTCTCTGCAAAAAAGAAATCCAGCTATTATTTTAGCAAAAAAAAATAATAAGCTTTTACTTAAAACGCCTGAAAATTATGGAGTTGGTAACAATATAAATTATTATTTTTCATATATGTATAATTGTTTATTTGATTGTAAATATTGTTTTTTACAAGGCCTATATTCTTCAGCAAATTATGTGATTTTTGTAAATTACGAAGATTATATTAATGAAATTAAGACTATCATTAAAAAAAATATTAATAAAAAAATTACTTTCTTTTCAGGATATGATTGTGATTCATTAGGCTTTGAACCTATATCAAATTTCATGTCATATGCATTAAATAATTTTACTGACAACCCGAACTTTGAATTAGAAATAAGAACTAAGAGTACTTACTTAAAACCATTTTTGCGCGAAGTAAAGAATAATATTATTATAGCATATAGTTTTACTCCTAAAAGGTTTTCTAAAAGCTATGAAAAGGGAGTCCCTGGTTTTGAAAAAAGAATAAAAACTCTAAAAAAATTATGTGATCTGGGTTGGAAAATAGGTTTTAGATTTGATCCAGTTATTATATATGAAGGGTGGAAAGAAGATTATAGTAAAATGTTTGAAATATTATTTTCAAATATTAAAAGAAACAGCATACATTCTGTTTCTGTAGGAAATTTAAGGTTTCCAAAGAGTATGTATAAAAAAATTATAAAAAATAACTCAGAAGAAAAAATTTTTTTTAACTTAATTAAAAAAAATAAGCTCTATGAAGCAAATAATAATAATATTGTAAATAAATTTTGTTTAGATAAATTAAAAGATTATATAGATAAAAATAAAATTTATTTTAATAATTAATATATGAAAAAAATATTAATTACAGGAGCCTCAAAAGGAATAGGTAAGTCTATAGCATTAAAGTTGATTGATAATAACTATATTGTTATAGGCTTAAGCCGAACCCATGTCATTAAACATAAAAATTATTTTCCAGCTATTTTAGACCTCTCTAAACCTGATAATTTTAAGGAAGAAATTAATAAAATATTAGTTAAGCACAAAAAAATAGATGCTGTGATAAGTAATGCTGGTAACGGAATTTTTGATAACTTAGAAAATATTTCAGAAAAAGATATAGAAAAATATTTTCATTTAAATCTTATATCTCACATATTAATTTCTAAATATTTTGTTGCTCATTTTAAAGGCAACAAACAAGGACAGTTTATTTTTATGGGGTCAGAGGCTGCTGAAGAAGCTACTCAAAAATCTACTTTATATGCGTCAGCTAAACATGGGTTATTAGGATTTAGCAAAGCATTTAGGGCAGAATGTAATAAATCAGACATCAGAGTAACAATTATAAATCCTGGGATGGTAAGGACATCATTTTTTAAAAATCTAAAATTTAAGCCTGGAAAGAGCAAAAAAAATGCTATAAGCAAGAAGGACATTGCTGAATTAATTATATTTTTGCTTAATAGTAGCCCTTTTATCAATTATTCAGATATTAAGCTATCTCCAATAAAAAAAGTAATTGATTTTGATCCATATTAACGATAACTGGCATAAATATTGCGTTTAACGATAAATAAAAATAAAATGTTAATGTTTTGACATTTGAAAGGATGTGCTATAATGGC
>MDSW01033529.1_pt1 | contig 33014 bp, 32 predicted proteins | sample 811171 | NCBI WGS metagenome assembly MDSW01 (sample SAMN05326641, study PRJNA326480) | marine metagenome | isolation source: seawater | place: Atlantic Ocean: North West | collected 2012 | reverse complement strand
TGTATTTGTTCCAAGAATAGAATTTTTTGGAGCGTGAGCATCAATCTCGGAAAAAATAGCCTGTTTCAATTCCAATATTTCAGGTACTGCTTCAATGATTAAATCTGCGCCTGAAACTGCATTTTGTAGTGAGTCAGAACGATGAAGATTAGAATTCCACTCTTCCTTTTGAGATAGAGTAGTTTTCCCTCTTTCTATTCCTTTGTTCCAAAAATCTTCAATTCTTTGCATGCCTTTGTCTAAACCTTCCGGAAAGGCATCGTAAAGAAATGTCTTCCATCCAGCTTGAGCACAGATTTGAGCAATACCTGCGCCCATCGTTCCTGCTCCGATAACAGCAACCGATTGAACGTTCATTTCATTCCCTTCCAAAAGCTGCTAATGCTGCCTGGAAAAGTCTTTGTCGAGGAACATCATGTTCTAGGAAGCAAGTAAATGGCGCTAAATCCTTTAGAAGTTCAATAGTTCCAACATATGCGCCATAAATGAATGGATCTGCTTTCTTGGTTTCTGGTATCACAAAACCTAACTTTGCCAATCCCTTTCGAGTATCATCATCCCAAATTGTGTATGTATGGCTACTGAAATGAAGATATGCTGACAGTCTACGAATATCGTTCACCAATACCTCATCTAGACTATCAAAAAGAAGAGTATCTGGATATCGAATGGCTAGTAGGAAGAGTCGAAGCATTATTTCCTGTTCGCCAGAAATTTTTCTTTTTTCTAGCCCCATCCATTCGTCAATCATGTCTAACATATCATTTGTGTAAGGACGATGGATTTTGTACAACAATTCTTCATATCCACTAGGATCTTGATTTGTATGATGGTGATGTGCTTCAAATAATTCAGGCACTCTTGAAAAAAACGGCTTTAGCCGTTCTCTATCAACAGCTAGCAATGAAAGAGTTTGCATCTAAAGTACCTCCGTAGGATTATTCTTTCCATTCTCTGTACTGAATCCATTCGACCCCAGGAGCCATGTATTCTTCCATCAACAATTTCTCATCTTCATCAGTTGGCAGGATATTTTGTAGATAATTTTCCCATTCTTGGTCTGTTCCTTCAAATTCCTCGCCATTTACAGTGTAGCGTTTACCTGCATATTTTCCGATTCCACGATTGAATTTGTCTGAGGGAATGAAGAGTTCAGGTTCTCCTTCTTTTCTTCCTTTACTAATGCGTACCATTTCTGCCTTAAGTTCATCAAAGTATAATCCTCTACTTGCTTCATTGAGATGTTCTCGATCTGCTTCTTCTTCAGATTCACGTTCATCATATCTTCCTTTTACACCATAGACATAAGCCCATTCTGCAGATGTGGATTCGTCCGTTCCGAAGAGATCAAGTCCTGTACTAACCCATTTATTGATGTATTTTTGTAGGAAATCTAGGGGAATTACTCCAGCCTTTACGATTCTACGTAATCCATTAGCTCCGGTACCTAGATGGAATGATTCTTCTTTCAACATTGGACCCATTGATGCTGCAAGTGGTTGAAATGAACTTGTTGAAAGCATTTTCAGCTGGAATTTCCCATCTCTGTCTATGAAATGAGTAAAACAAAAGAAATCAAGCCAATGATCAATCGGAGCATTAAACGAACCTAGCAATCGAGTTCCATCTTGTGCGTTTCTTTCCAGAAGTTTTGCTGCTTCTCGCATGCCTTGTTCTCCAAAGTATGTACAGAGTAAGTAAGCCATTTGCCATCCATGCCGTTGTTCTTCGCACATGATGCGTAGAGCGGATTTTCTGTCATATTCTGTGGGAGCAGTTGCAAGCAGGTGATTTTGCTGTTCAACAGATGCAAACTCTGTATCTCCTTGTACACTAACCATTGTTAGAATAGCATCAATGATATTCTGCTGAGGAATTTGCATTCTTCTTTTCCATTTTGGCATTCCAGAAAAGTCGCCGAATTCGATTTCATCCCCTGCAGAATCCCAATCGAATCGAATTTCAAATCGATAATCCCCAAGCCAAGCAGTATCAAAACCGATACGTGTTTGCCATTCTTGGAACTCTTGAATCCAACCTTCGAAATTTGGATGGTACTTCTCAACAATCTCAGTAGTGCTCATGCATAACGCGAGTTAACGGTGGTATTTCAACATCAGCACGGGCCCATAATGCCGTACAGGCTCACTAATTATTCAATTCCCTTCAAATCTTGGAGTCTTCTTGTCGACATATGCTTTGATTCCAGTCTTTGCATCATTTGATTGGAAGAGATCTGATTGCAATTCACGCTCTAAAGCCAAATGGTATTCTAGAGGGATTTCCAAACCACTCTGGACGCTTCGTTTGATATTTCCAATTGCCTTTGCTGCAGCAAATGGTAGAGTAAATCTACCGGAGTAGTCTAGAACATCTTGTCGGAATTCTTCCAAACTCATTGAATCATAGATATCGTGAACTAAATCCATTTCTTTTGACTCTTCAAATGAGAATTTTCTTCCAGTAACCATAATTTCCATTGCCTTTGCCTTTCCAACAAGACGAGATAGTCTCGCAGTTCCACCAGTTCCTGCCAAAACACCTAGTGAGACTTCAGGAAGTCCAACCTGGAAGTTCCCTTTTCTTCCAATACGAATATCTGCTGCCATAGCTATCTCAAGCCCCCCTCCAACGGTGTGGCCGTTTAGTGCGGCGATTACTAGCTTTGGTGTCTGTTCAAGACGGGAAAGAGTTTCATTTGCATGTAGGCAAAAGAAATACTTGTAACGTGGTGTAAGTTTATTCAGATATTTGATACTCGCACCGGCAGAGAAAAATTTGTCTCCATGCCCTGTAATTAGGATTACAGAAACATTATCATCAAATCTAGCACTAAGAATTGCATCATCAATATCATGCCACATTTCGCGAGTATAGGTATTGACTGAAGTCTTGTCCCCTTCGAGAGGCTCTCCATCGGAATCAGAGATGAGTTCAATTATAGCAACTCCGTTATCGGAAACACCATAATTGACGAGTCGGTTCTTCATTGGTTTCAGTTCAGGCCAGTCGGACATGGACTTCCCATAGGAACGGAGCATAAGAACTTGAGTGCCTGTTTAATCTGACTCTGAAAAGGAAACTTTGCCCCCAGATGAACGAATTTCCTTCCATTCATCTGCAATTTCTTTAGCCCTATCACTCATTTCCCAACTGTCTCTTTTCAGTGCTTTTCGAAACGGCATTCTTCTTCCCTTTCTACCATCAGGAAATTTTGTTTTCTTTAGCAGAATCCTATTTGTAAACAGCCATAGAAATCTTCTGATTAAATCAGGACGATAGATTCGTTCCATGAAAAGCAGCCCATCTCCTCCATTTTTCCGTTGATGACGCATCCATAGATTTGCTAATCGTTTGAATCCTCGATCACCTACCCTATCTAGAAGCATTCTGTTTGTTGCACTCAATTTGATTAGGGGAAGCAAATTTTTCCGAATAGTGGCATCGTAATCGGTTCCATTTAGAATTGAATTTGCCGCCATTACTCCACTGGTTACCGCATATCTCATTCCAAATCCCCACATGAAGTCTTGGAGACCTCCTGCTTCGCCAACGTAATATTTTCCATTTGAGTAATAGGTAGAAGGGATGCTGAAATCACCTTTCCCCCCAACTCTTTTTATTGGTTCTCGATCTAATTCAGGATAGGCGTTTTCATACCATGCAATTGTTTCGTTTAGGTATCGATTAGAGCGTTTTTGTTTTCTCCAAAGGCAAGTACAAATTAGTCCTACGCCATCAATTACGATAAGATATGAATATGCTCCTGGCGCTAGTTTGTCATTTAACTGAAATGCAACATGATTCGGAAACGAAGTGCGAAAAACTTCCCCAAAAGCAACGGCACTGGTTTCTTTTGGACCCGCTGCAATGATTGTACAATCTTCAGACTTAATTTCGGATTTGTAATAGATTGAAACACCGGCTTCCAATGCCATTCTCTTGAATCCTTGATCTATGCAGTGCTCGTCAGTTCCTCTTTCCACAATTCGAAAAGCAATTCTATCGCTCTTGGGAGTAGTTACTACATCATCGGGATGAATCAATGACATGTCGTAGAAATCTGTAGATTTGAAACTCTTAGGGTCCAAACCCCAATCTACCATTTCATCAAAGAAATCTTTAGACGAAGTCCAATTTTCTAATCCTTGAAAATCACCATCAAATCGTGCACCTGAGTCTTCACGAATCTCATGAACCTCTACGTTTTTCCCCGCTTTAGCAAGGATGGTTGCAGCAGCTAAACCAGATAAGCCGGCCCCAAGAATGCGAATAACATCATCCTCAGCCATGCTGCGCCCTCACATATCGACTTGTGATAGAAGACATGAATCCTCCGAAGCGCTCATGGTCTGTCCAATGTATGGAGGAACAATGGCGGACAGGGTAATCATCGAGGTCGAAGAAGAAAATCTCGACCCAAATCTTCTCCAAGAAAAGCTTGCAATTGGTGGTTCAGGAGCAATAGTGTCGTTTACTGGATTAACAAGAGGAGATGAAAACGGGATGAAAGTTCATGCTCTTGAGTTTGATGCTTGGATTGATCGGTTGCCAATTGTGTTGGAGGAAATAGCAAACAATGCAATCGCTAAATTTGGCATAGAGTCTGTAGCAATGTCACATAGAATAGGCCATGTTAGCCCCGAAGAACCCATTGTGTCGATACATGTTGCTTCAAAGCATAGAAAAGAAGCATTTCAGGCATGTTCTTGGTTGATTGACACCCTCAAGGCTCAAGCACCTCTTTGGAAGAAGGAGATTCGAGAGGACGGCACCCATTGGAAGGAGGGTTTAGGTTGAAATTAAGAAAAGACGCAATCGTATCCATAGGACACAAACCAATTGTAGAACGAATTGCTGTTGCAACAGGGCGTTTGACTATGAGTTCTGAATCAAAAAATGCGATTCAGAATGGACAAGTGAAAAAGGGAGACGTGTTAGAAGCAAGCACTATAGCAGCAATTCAAGCAGCTAAAGAAACGCACCGTTCAATTCCCCACTGTCATCCAATTCCATTGGAATCATGTACTGTTGAATGGGATTGGGATTCAGATGATTTGGTATGTCTTGTTACCGTTTCAGCCCATTGGAAAACTGGTGTAGAGATGGAAGCGCTATGTGCTGTTTCTACAGGCCTTCTTTGTGCTCTTGATATGGTTAAGTCAATTGAGAAGGACGACAATGGCCAATATCCCAATACTGAAATTCATGGTATTCGGGTAGTAAGTAAGAAAAAAGCGAATGGTCAGGTTTAGACACTGGCTTCATCTCGTATATGTTATGGGACGAACTGGCGATCTTGCAGATTCCTTTCTTCAAGCGACAGAAGCGGCAGCAATTGCAGCGGCTAAATGGAGAGGGAGAGGTGAACGAAAACTAGCAGATGGAGCCGCTGTAGAGGCAATGAGAACAGTATTTGATTCAGTACCATTTGATGGAAGAGTTGCTATTGGTGAAGGAGAAAGAGACGATGCCCCTATGTTATGGATAGGTGAGCCATTAGGGAGCCGTCAGGGTGACTCGGAAGCATTGAGCATAGATATTGCAGTAGATCCTCTGGAATGCACCAATAATTGCGCAACAGATTCACCCAATGCAATTGCAGTACTTGCTGCTGCACCAAGGGGGACATTGCTTCATGCTCCTGATTGTTATATGGATAAGATAGCAGGTTCTGCAGAATTGGCTGGAAAAATTTCTCTCGAAGCCGATGTCGCATACAATATCGAGGAGACTGCTGCAGCCTTGGATAAACCGATTCGAGATATTCTTGCTGTAGTAATGGATCGTCCACGTCATGAGAATTTAATCCGCCAACTTAGGGAATTGGATGTTCGAATTCGTTTGATTGGTGATGGGGATGTTTCAGCTGCATTAGATGCGGCTAATCCTAGTTCTGAAGTTGACCTTTTGATGGGAATTGGAGCCGCTCCTGAAGGAGTAATCACAGCAACAGCTCTTAGAGGACTAGGCGCCCATTTTGAGGGACAACTCGTGTTTCGAAATGATGGTCATCGAGAAAGGGCAGAGGAAATGATTGACGGAGATATAGAACGAATTTGGCAGAGAGATGATTTGTGCATGTCTGATGACGCAATCTTTGTGGCTAGTGGTGTTTGTTCGGGTTATCTTCCAGGTGTTGAGTTCCAAAGAAACGGTCAAGCGATGGTGCATAGTGAGATTATTGATGTACAGAAAGGTGAACGAACTTACACCCATCGCGAGTATTCTTCTAATTGAATCTCGGTCGAACCCTTCAAGGACCCATTCATTATGCATTGAGCATGGATACCGACTTGTTGGAAGAAACTGCGAATTTCCTCGTGGGCCCAGGTAGAGGGATTTTGGCTGCAGATGAAAGCAATGGCACTATGTCAAAACGTCTTGAAGGCGTAGGTGTCTCATCGTCTCCTGAGTCTCGAAATGCATACAGAGCGAATCTGTTTGCAATGCCTACAATGCCTGAAGCAATTAGCGGAGTCATCCTATACGATGAAACGATTCGTCAACAAGCTGTGGATGGAACATCTATTCCGGATTATCTACATGCAAGAAATGTATTACCTGGAATTAAGGTAGATACTGGGGCAAAACCTTTGGCTGGTCATGAAAATGAGACAGTGACTGAAGGATTAGATGGGCTGAGAGAGAGATGTGCTGAATATTTTAGCATGGGTGCAAGATTTGCAAAATGGAGGGCTGTTATTAAGATTGGAAACGGATTACCTTCTGATGCTTGTATTTCTACTAACGCGCATGCTCTTGCTCGATACGCTGCCATTTGTCAAGAACAAGGTCTAGTTCCAATTATTGAACCCGAGGTCTTGATGGAAGGAGATCATTCTGCTCAGATTTGTTTCGATGTGACTGCTTCTGTGTTGGAAGCAACTTGGGCTGCCTGCAAAACACAGGGTGTGCATTTACCCGGGGCTTTACTCAAGCCAAACATGGTTCTTCCAGGAAAAGCACACTCAGAGAGAAGTGATGTAGAAACATGTGCTAGGATGACTATTGACCTTTTACACAATCATGTTCCACACGAAATCCCTGGTATCGTCTTTCTCTCGGGTGGGCAATCAGAGGTAGAAGCTACAGCTCATCTAAATTCAATGAACAATATGGGGCCTCATCCATTTGAACTCTCATATTCCTACGGTAGAGCATTACAAGCCTCTACTCTAAAGACCTGGGCAGATAATCAGAATGATCTTTCGAAATCACATTCAGTCTTTGCCCATAGATGCAAGATGGCCCATTTAGCAAGATTCGGAAAATGGTCAGAAGATCTAGAGGCCTGAGGAATGAGAATAGTTTCTTGGAATCTCAATGGGATTCGTGCTGCTATTCGTAAAGGATTAGATGATTTCATTTCTCTTTTGGATGCCGATATCTGGATGTTTCAGGAAGTTCGGGCATTTCCAGAGCAATTACCGAAAGATTGGGAATCTCCCAATGGATATGATTTGGCTTGGCATCCCGCAGAAAAAAAAGGATATTCAGGAGTTTCAACATGGTCTAAGTTGGAAATGAATGTAATTGGTACTGGAATGGGTATAGGCGATGATCCAATGGATCTGGAAGGTAGAATTCTAACTACTGAACACCCAGGTATTCGTTGTATAAACACCTATTTGCCGAGTGGTTCGGCTAGAGATGATCGTCAACAGTTCAAGGAAAGATGGATGGAAGATTGGCTTCATTGGCTTTCACCTAATCTTTCTGATGATACCCCAGTGGTGGTTGTAGGTGACTTGAATATAGCTCATCAAGAAATTGATATTTGGAATGCACGTTCAAATCAAATGACTTCTGGTTTTCTTCCTCAAGAACGTGCATGGTTTGATCGCCTTTTAGGGATGGGTTGGCATGATTTATGCCGACAGGATTGGGGGGATACTCAGGGACCTTATTCCTGGTGGTCCAATAGAGGCAGAGCAAGAGAAGAAGACAAAGGATGGCGAATTGATTACATTCTTGGAAATGATGCCGCAAGAGAAACTTTTCAGAATGCTAGAATTGTTCGTGCAGGAGGTTTACAAGTTTCGGATCATGCTCCTGTTGTTGCAGATTTCAAACTTTGATTATACTCTTCTTCTTAATCGCTCCATTAATTCATCAGATTCACCTAATGAAACGAGACAAGATTCTACATCACCCGAATCTAAAGCATCTTTTGCATTAGAAACCGAAGCTTCACAAGATTTTCGTTCTTCATCCCCGGGTCCAATTCCGGATGATTCAAGGCGGTTTCGAAGACTTTTCCATTCCTCTTCAATGAAATCCAATAATTCCTTAGCATCTCCTTCTGCAGCCGTCATGGCATCTAAATCCGAAGTCAACTGGTCCATTTTTTCAAGTGCTATTCTCCATTTTCCTTCTTTTGTATCTTCTAGGATATTCTGTAATTTTTCTTCCCATTCATCCTTTTTCTTATGCCCTTCCCAACGTTTTCTCAATGTTTTCCGTTGTCGGAGTGCTCGTTGCATTGATGATTTAGCTTCTTCAGTGGCTGTAATTTCACGAATGATCGAATCAGCCAATCCTCTTGCCATAGACCCATCTCCTTCTTTGAGAGCGCCGTTAGCATTTGCAAGCATTTCATCCCAAATTTGAGTATCTAATCCATCAGTTCGGGACAAAATTTCTGTAGCTTCGTCAACTTTCTTTATTGCAGCATCCATTGCTTCTCCAAGATTTTCAACATGCCCAGGTATAGCCTGAGCAATGGCTAGTGCATCTCCTGGATTTTCAGCATCCATAGCCTCATTTGCTGCCTCCATCAACGCTTGCATTCGTTCAAAATCAGAACCTGATAACCCTGATATCGAATCTTTAGCATCTTGAATTGCCCTTTCTGCATCTTCCCAATGTTCAATGATATCTAATGCCCTAATTTTTGCCATTCTGAATAGTTTTTCAGCTTCTCGTAAACTTCCTAACTCAGCTTCTCTTTTTCCTTGTAACATTGATCTTCTAGGTCTTTCAGCCATTGGCGCAATTCCTTCTGAAATGACTACAGTTTCTTCCGAATCATTTTCTATGTCTGTAATATCCTTTGAAAGCGATAGAATTCGATTAATATCATCTTCAGCGGCTTCCAACAATCTCATTCCCTCTTCATAATCTGTCCATCCAACTTCATTTGCTTGTTTCAACAACGACGCAGATTGATCAATAACCGCTCCATTAGCTCTAACTTCCAAGACACGTAGCATTAAAGAATCATATTTGTCGGAGAAAATCTTTCTAGATTTTCTATCTTCTTTTCCTCGTCGAAGTTCCATCGAGAATACGATTGATACGACCATTATCGGTAATAGAAAGTAAATTATGAAATCATCATCAATGTTTGATAGAACCCAAGCCGCTGCAATTACCATTCCAAGCAACCTAGTCATTGCCCGATATCTGACTACACCTACATTATTCTCATTTTGAAGAATGAATGCATTACAGGAGAGTAATATTGCGCCTGTTGCAATCCATCCTATTCCTCCTGCTAATTGATGAGAAAATCTTCCCTCAACAGTTACGGCTTGAATTCCTGCAATGATTAGTAGTGGGCCAATTAATGCAGAGATGGTTGCTATTCTAGTTCGTTCTTCTGGCCCATTTTGAATTATATCAGATACCATTAATGCGGCTCCTGCAAGAACAATCAATGGAACTATTGTTGAAGCATCAATTCCATTTTGAATTCCAGGAAATGCCGAATATACCCCCAAAATGATGGCTCCAAACATCACAATAAATCCAAATCGATCAGAGTTTAATTTCCATCGAGATAATGCCTTTTCAACAGGATTTTGGCTGACCTCGGCCTCCTGCATGTGCTATAACGAAGGCTCAACCGTCATGAAGCGTGCGGACTCATGTGCTCCCAAATCGTCGGTCAAACAGTATTCCAGCACAATACGCAATCAGCATCACTTTGATAATGAAGCGGGCAGATTCTCTCCATGCAGGTTCAATTGCGGGAGTTTTTGATTCAGATGAGTATGTTTCTGAATCAATATTCCATTTTACTGACACTGGACTTGAACCAGCCGGAAGAGAGTCAAATGAAATAGATACCGAGGTTATTCCGGGCCCATCTAAAGTTGCACCCACTGCATCAATTGAAACACATTGTTCTTGAACACAAACTTCAGCACCAGTCGATTCAGATCCAGAGTTTGCAATTACGACAGTTATTTCTCCAGATCGTCCAGATTGTATCCCTGAAGGTACCATCACATCTGAAATCGATAAGAATGGTTTCAAATCAGGATGGATTTCAATTGTCATACTATGATATCCAATGTTTCCAGAAAGATCAATTCCTGAAACAACCAAATCATGTCTTCCTGCATTTAATGGAGAGAGAGTGAATCGAGAAACAACGTCCCAACTTTCATTTTCAAACAAAATTTGACCATTCAATTCTGAAGACCACAATATATCTTCAATACTATTCAGGTCGTCAAAAGACGCATCCATATCTATTTCGATTAGAGATGAAGGGGTTCCGATATTGTTGATACCATATGTTTCATTGTCTATGAGTAATGCAGGCCTTGGAACTGGAGCACCAAGATCTAAACTTGTAATCGACCAATTTTTTTCTGCAATATTGCCGACAGAATCTGAAATTGAAACCTGAATCCATCTTATTGCAGGCTCTCTTTCACGATGCCTTTCTTCATTATTCATATGCATACCATTTATTTCGTCACCTTGGGGCCATAGTTCAGCGAAATATAATCGGTTCTCGGCACTTCGTTCCCAACCTTCACTTCTATTTGATGTGAGGGTGATTGACACTGGTTCTCCATTATCATCATTTGCTTTGAAATCAAAAATGAGTGTACTGGTAGCATTTACTTGGAGATCTATTTCATCCATTGAATGATTTAATTGCGCCCAAAAGCTTGGATGATCTTCCAACATAATTACACTCCATTGAGGAGCTTTTCCATCAAGAATAAGATATCTGTCTATACTTCCAATTGAGCCATGAGAATCGATACATTCAGCCAAAATACGAATTTCATCACCATCTTCATGAGATGAATCGGTAGAATAATGCAGATGTGGTCCATTTATGATATGTAATCCATTGGAATCCGTTATTCTCCACCTCGTTTCTGTAATACCCGGACCATTATCTTCACATGTCATCGAGAGATTAATCGGTCCACCAAGAATAGCATAATTTTCAGTCGCTCCAGTTCCATCAATGGAAATTGCGGGGTGCTCATTTTTTGCAATATTGAGGGTAATTTCACTAGTCACCATTAATTCACTTCGATTAACATGAATACTTTCTGCAGTAGCATTTAGCACTTCATCCTGAGGAGAATATCTCAATTCCCATTCATTTGGTAGATCAATCGACAAATTTGCAGAATCTCTCAAATTTGCTCTAAATGGGATATTTAGAATTTGAATTTCTGCATTTATTGAATTTCCATAAAGTCTCCCTGATTCATCCCAACCCCATGACATTCCATCTTGGAAAACATCACTAATTGCTGGATCTAAATGCGCTCCAGTTGGATAAATTGGATTTGTAGCTTTCATAGATTCATCATTAAGGGCACAACATCCTGTTTCTTTAGCATCAATCCATCCCAAAGAGTGAAGTTTTTCTGAAAATAATGTTGATTCTGCTGAATCAACAACTCCATCCCAATTTCCAAGGAATCGATCAATTTGGTATGTTATCCCAAGATGGGAGAAAGGAAACATAGGGTGCCCAATGTAAGACGGAAGTCGAATTGAAGCATCCCAATTCGCGTATATCGTTGCGCTATTCTCAATTTCATCTTCATCGAAATCTAGATACGTTGTTGAATTAGGGTTGTTTATTGGAATTGGAGGAGATGATAACCACGAATCAAGAGATTCAAAAAGAGCATCATCAAAAGAATGGGACTGCATTTCAGGAATTCCTTCTATTAATCTCCACATGTGCCATTTGCCCCCATCTATTCGAGGTAATTCGTGGTCTACTTCCCCATTTATCATGAATGAATTTTCCCAACCACTAGGTGAATGGCGAACCAAAATAGTTCCATTCCATCCATGATCTTGAGCCATAAGACGCAGATTACCGTGATTTACTGCATTTATTTCTTGACTTCCATTCCAGTAAATGAGACTCCAATTTCCTCCTGAAACATGGCTTTCAATCCACCCCGAGGTTCCATTTGGCAATCCTGTGGAGATGTTTTGTTCCCAAGGCCCCCAATCAATCGTTTGATTCCCTAGAAATTTGAATGTAGTTTCTTGATCAAATCCGTTTAATGTAATTGGAATATTATCGAGAAAATTTGCTTCAACTGTTGTTATTTCAGACATGTTTGGTTGAATAAGAGGAATTCGTTGTAGATTACTTGAAGAAAATCCGTCCTGTGTTCGGTTTTGTATTTTGATATTTAGACGAACAATTTCAGAATTTTCTAGAGTAATTTCTACATCTGTTCCGTTGGTAATTTCTTGATGAATAATTTGTCCAGACCAGGCATTTACTAATTCTATCTCCACATTTTGTAATTCAAGTGGAGAGCCATCTGCCAGAAAATGAATATGCAGAATGGTTTCATCTCCTTCTTCAGCTTGCCCAATGGGGGTAGACATTAGAAGTAGTGTTGCAATGATTAACAATGCACTAAGACGAATGGGTTTCACCCCCATCGTTTCCCATCGTCATAAATGATTGTTGATCCACATTCATCGATTAATAGTGGAAGTATTCTATTTTCTGGATTTAGTCTTTCAGTTATTCGTTTTCTTGTCTCTACTCCTGGAGCATGTACCAAGAAGAATCCTCCACCACCTGCTCCCAAGAGTTTTGCTCCTGTTGCTCCAGAATCCATAATTAAATCATGTAATTGATCTAGATGTTCTCCTGTAATCCCATCAACTAATGTTCGTTTAATTTGCCAAGATTCTTCTAGAAAATGGGCCGCTGAATCTAACTGGTGCCTTTCTAATGCAGATCTTACTTCAAATGCCTGATGTCTGAGTGCGGTCAATTCCTGAAATCGGCTAGCAGTCATTTCTTTTTGTTTTTTAAGCACTGAACTCGCAGAGCGAGTTAATCCAGTGTACACTAAAATAAACTCGTTTTGAATACTATTTTTTACATCTTCAGAAAGATTCAGCGGGTCTATACTTACTGAACCATCGGGAAGGAATCCAATGGTATTCACTCCTCCAATTGCTGCAGCATATTGATCTTGTTTTCCAATTGGTTGGCCCAAAATATCAATTTCAATTCTACATGCTTCTTCAGCTAATTCTTCAGGACTCATTTGATTTCCTGCTAAGGTAGATAATGCATTCAAGAGACCTACAGTCACTGCTGAAGAAGATCCCAAACCAGTCCCTCTTGAAGGGATATCAGCAATAGTGGTAATTTCAATTCCTGAAGTAACACCCGTTGATTTCATTGCTTCACGAACAAGTTCGTGCTGAACTTGATTTACACTATCGACGAACTCCATCGATGAATATGAGATTCGAATTGAATCATCAAATCGTGGATTAACTGTGACATAGAGATAGCGTGCCATTGCAAGAGAGGTTACTGCTCCACCATCTGGATGATTTTCGTAGAATGCGGCAAGGTCCGTTCCTCCTCCGCAGAAGGAGACACGGACCGGTGTTCTACTAATCAGCATGGTTCTGCGAACCAGTCCCCTTTCATCAAGCCGACGGAGTGACGTGAACAAATAACCCGATTGAACGGGAAGGAATATGGTCGAAGTCCTCCCCCCTTTGAGGAGGGGACGAGCATGAGTGGCCTAATCACTGTGGATGACCTAACGAACGAAGAGATAATTTCGATACTGGATGATGCCGAACGAATGTTACCAATTGCAAGGGGGGAAATGCATGCTCCAATACTTGCCGGGAAGGTTTTAGCGAACCTTTTCTTTGAACCATCGACTAGAACTCGAATGTCTTTTGAGGCTGCAATGAAGAGATTGGGGGGCTCTGTTTTGAATTTAGGCGATGTTGCTAACTCTTCAGTAGTAAAAGGAGAAACCCTCTTTGATACAATGCAAATGATGGATGGTTATGCCGATATTGCAGTAATTCGCCATCCTCGTCAAGGAGCTGCTAGATATTCTTCTGATGCGGTATCAATTCCCGTAATTAATGCGGGTGATGGAGCAGGACACCATCCAACACAGACACTTCTTGATTTATTCACGATACGTACCTGTCTCGGAACTTTAGAAGGATTAAATGTAGCTTTAGTGGGCGATCTTCGCTATGGTCGAACAGTTCACAGTTTATCTCAAGCATTAGCGCGATTTGGATGTACGCTGACCTTCATTTCTCCATCATCATTGAGCATGCCTGAAGAGATAACTTCCGATCTTCGTTCTGCCGGAGTTTCAGTTACCGAAACTGGTGATTTACATGGGTCAATTGAAGATCTAGATGTGATTTATATGACTAGAATTCAGAAAGAAAGGTTTCCAGATGAAGACGAGTACCATAAAGTCGCAGGAGTGTTCAGACTTTCTCGATCAGATCTCGATTCAGCCAAGAAGAACATGATTGTGATGCATCCACTTCCACGTGTCGATGAAATTTCTCCTGATGTTGACTCAACATCTCATGCAAAATACTTCGAACAGGCCTTCTATGGAGTTGTAGCCCGGATGTCTCTTCTATGTCGTTTGCTTGGTGTTCAAGTTCCAGAGGTGGTGAGTGAATGAGTGAAGATGTTATGCGTAGAGTTACTGCAATTCAGAATGGAACTGTAATTGATCATGTTCCAGCTGGTTCATCATTGAAAGTATTGGGTATGCTTGGTTTACTAGATAGCCGAAGTACTCCTATCTCGTTAGTAATGAACGTTCCAAGTAAGAAATTGGATAGAAAGGATGTGATGAAAGTCGAAGACAGGGAACTAACTCAAGAAGAACTTGATCGATTAGCTATAATCGCACCAACTGCTTCAGTATCCATTATTCGCGATTATCGAGTTGCAGAGAAAAGAACAGTAGAACTTGGTTCTGAATTACGTGATTTAGCCCGTTGTTCCTTTTCGAATTGTATTACTACAAATCCACGAGAACCTCTTCCACATAGAATATTAGTTCATTCTAACGATCCTCTGGAACTTAGATGTGCATATTGTGGCCGAATTCAATCAGTTGATGATGTTGTAAACAATCTAATTTGAAGACGATTTAGAGGATTAAGTGAAATCATGGCTGAGGAATCTACAGTAGAAAAGTCTCCTCGATTAGCAATTATTGCAGGTGCCACCGGGACAGGTAAATCTACACTTGCGCATATGATTGCACATGAACTTGGCTTCAGTCGATGCGTTTCTACCGATACTATTCGAGAGGTAATGAGAACTAGTGCTAGTTTAGCTGATTTTCCTGCTCTACATCGTTCATCATATTCTCGAGGTGAAACAGGTGATCCAGTAAATGATTGGCTGGATTCGGCTGAAGCGGTAGAAAAAGGAATTGATGCTGTGATAGACAGAGCTCGCACTCAAGGTGTAGATTTGGTAATTGAAGGCGTTCATATCGTTCCGAAATCATCATGGTTGCGGGATTGGAGAGAGGCTGGAGGAAGAGCCATTGGAATTATAGCAACCGCAGATGCCGAAAATCAACATAGAGAATTCATCATGAAACGGGAGGCGGGTACTTACCGTGGTTCAGATCGGTATATGTTGGCATTTGATCGAATTAGAATTGTTCAGCGAGCAATTATGGAGCGAGCTAGAGTTGCGGATTGGGTCAGAATTGATCCATTATTACATGATGATCCAATGTTACGAATCCGTCAGAAACTGGAATAATCAAGGTAGAATTACAGACGCCTCTAGTATCATTAACATTCTACTGTTTCTATCGGCAATTCCAGCTTCTGCTGAGACATTACATTCGTTTCCATCAATTGAAACATTTAGTCCGACCAGAATTACTTCCACTCCCCGATGCTCACCATGTCTCATGAGGTCTTTTTGTACACTTTCTGCTGCATTAAAGCAAATTTCGGAATCAGTACCAAGCCCTTCTAATTCAGAAATTCTGTATTGAATTGTAGTCTCCCACACATTTTCTATTTCTGTTGCAGTTTGGAGAACAGCATCATCAGAAGAGTCGTATGGCTCTCCCATTCCAACTACTTTTACACCATAAATTGCCATTGATAATAGGGCCAATAGAAGCACTATTCCAGTGGCTAACAACATCTGTGCACTTTCATCTTGATTTTTGTTAATCATTAGGCACCACTTCCTATGTGCCATACTTGTAGTCCTACTGTCCAAATTTTACCTTCAATTGAATGTAAATGCATTACAGTAAGGCTTTGTGCTGGAGGTATTTCTCCCTCCCCTGCTCTTTCCATTGGTTGAGCATCAACTCCTAACCAACAATTTCCTGTAACTGTATCAGGAAGATTTTCGATTAGTATTGTACATGCTTCATATCGTTCATCAGCAGCTAAATGGGCCCTAATTATTGAATCTCCATTAGAATCAGTTTCTGCAGATGAAAGAGCATGGGCATCTTCAGCAGCAATTAGTAAAGCAGCATCAGATGCTATTGGATTGGTATCTGGCACTTGTAATTGAATTACAAATGCAGCGCAAAGGAAGAATAGCCAAAACAGGGTAATCATTTCAATCATATGAACTTGGGCGTTTTCCCCCCTTTCCCTGTTCTCCATCGAAATCACCCTGGCGCCATTCGCCCTATGGAATGTACTAATCCCTCTGCCATTGGGACTCCAATGAGATCTGGAGAGAAGGCTACGAAGTTGAATGCAAGTAGTGCAAGAATTAGCATGAATCCGGAGTGTTTCATTCCATTAGCCAATCTTCCAGTAGCCATTAATCCAGCCATTGCTCCATTTCCTACGGCTTGAGCAGAAACACCATAGAAGAAGACCACCAAGAAAAATAGAGGATCCACTGCATTGATTTGCATGTTTCCAATGCTTTCTGATTCACCCCCACTGTTTGAATTTGCAATAGCTGGGATGAAAACCTTTGATAGAACTACAATAACACCCATGAATACTAGATAAGAAACCCAGATTACAGAGATGTAGGATGCAATTGCCCTCACTCGCTCGCCTTCTAGGAATTTTATTTCTCGAGAGTCATTTGCTGCTGTAACTAGGATATCGGAGATTTTCCCACCAGCTTTGTTTGCTTCATCAATTAGAGAAACCGCTCTATGGACAAGAGGAGTATTTACTCTTCCAGCAAACAATCTCATGACATCCCCAAATGGAATCCCCCATGAAAGTTGATCCGACATTTTCTGAATATCATTGTTCAGCGCACCATATTCTGAACTCGCTAGAGTTCTGACTGATACTACCATGGATAAACCACCTTTCCAATATTCTGCTAAATCTCTTAGGAAATCCGGGAATTTATCTTCAATCGCCTTAATTTTCCTTGCTTGTGCATCACTGTACAAAGCAGGTGGGAAAACCATAATCAGAAGCCCAAGACCAAAGAAATTCACGAAAATTGTAGGATGAAGAGAAAAAGGTCCGATTGGAACTTCTGGACCAATCCACAATGATTTATTGTTCATATTTTCAGGTATTCCATCATACGTATCTACACTAATTGTAAATTCAAATGTTCTAATTGCTGGTTGATCTGAAGCAATTTCTACCCATATCTCGTATTGTTTATTTGCTTGAACGGGCACATTTTCAAGCCCACAATCTTCACTGTTGGAAACATGTCCTTCACTATATAGCACGGTAGTAGTCATATCGTATGCTCTTTCAACAATTGAAAGAGTGAATGTTCCACTATTATCGGCTTCAGCGATACATTCTACATCGGCGAATTGGGGTGGATGAGGCAGCGACCCTAATCGTTGTTGATCAATCCCGGGTACTATGAAGAAAGCTGCTGCACCTGGAGAACCGACTTTTTCCCATTCTTCATTCCATGTTTCGACAGACGGCGACTCCTTAGTTAGGAAACAAGATTCATTGTCAGCATAGGTGGGAGGAACTGGAATATTTGGATTGAATGAATCAGGACATGCCAAATTGAGGAACATCGGCATCTGATTCACGGGTTTGAATACCAAGTCTGCGTTAGTAATCCAAAAACCCATGCACCCCATTCCTAACATCATACATACTGCTAGAATTATAGAAAAGTTAGTCTCAGTCTTATCATCCTTAGGAAGCTCTAATCTTACTTTGATCTTCTTTTTCTTCCGATCTTTACGAGCCATGATTTCACCTCCTTACATTTCTTGTTCTTGAGACATTAGCCAAACGAATAGAGAATAGGCAATGTGAATCATTGGCAGTAATCCCATTACAATTCCATATACCATGCCTTCAGAAATCTGTGATCCTGCTCCAGAAACCCAGAACATAATGACCAACATTACGATTAGGAACAGTGGCATTGCAACTGCTACAACAATGTACGTTTCAGCAAACATTGCGAGTGTTTCTAAGAACACAGTAAGCCGAATTCGATTTTCTCTCATATAGTGTTCAGCACGATTTAGGAAATACAATTTCAGATTACCTCCAGAAGATAGAGTCCCCACCATTCCTTGGAAGAATTCGGTAACCCATGTAGAAGCAGCACGATCTACTGCCAATTTAACTGCAGTAATGATATCATATCCAAATAAAGTCATATCCCGATAAATCATTGAAGAATCGTAGGCAATATCGCCATATATTTCTCCATTTTTCGCTAGAGATCTGAAAATCTTTACTGGAGTTGCATTTGCTGCTGACATTGCTGCAGTATACGATGAAGCGTATGGAAGGAACTTTTCCAGTCGTTCTGCACGAGCAAGTTTTTTTCTCTCAGCTTCGCCACCAAAGTATTTGTTGGCAGAATAGGGGACAATTAAACCCAGAAGAATAACAACCATCACCTTCCATAAGAATGGGAAAACTTGAGTGGCATAGTGTGGACAACCATCGCCAGGAAGTGATGGGTTGATATCCGCTTTATGCCAGAATGCCCAATCAGTACATGGCATCACTGTACTTTCATCCTGGATTGATTCATAGATTTCTATCAGGCCTGCCCCAGGTAAGAAAACCAATGCAATGAGGGCTCCACATCCAATCATTACTGCAATAGTGCTCATCAATTGAGTCGATTTGTATACTTCCGGCATTACTCTGATATCTGCTTGAACTAAGAGTTTCTTCAGTTCGAGATTATTTCGAGCTCTCTCACGAAAGATGCCACCAAAAAGGGTATTTGATATCTTCTGCCATGGAGTTAGAGTCATTCCTTCAAAGTCATATTGTTTCTTTGACTTCAGGTCTCTTTTCTTTGCCAAGATTCCGCCTCCTCTAGGTCAGCGTAGGCCGTCCACGCGAGCGAGAATTTCGTCAGGTCGGACGTAATACTCTGTAATTATTTGAGCCACTTGATCGGATTTACGAATGTCATTTAGAACCATCCAATCCAAGATACGTTTCCTTGTTCGCAATTCATTTCGCATCTTTTCTTGAGAATAGTTGATTTTTACCATCACCTTTTCTAAAACATACGATTTTCCACTAAAGTCAAAATCATCTCTTGAAGGATCCCACTTGAAAACTTCATTGGTAATTACTTCTTGACTATGAGGGTCAACGCCAACAATCTCGACAATTTGTTTCGTTCGTCTAACACGCCGGCCATTGATTCTGGTCTGAATTTGAATTGCAACTGCTTCCAATGCTGGAAGTAGAACCCGAGGGATATCAATTGGTTTATTCTCCAACCGATGAACTAGTGATGCCACTGAGTCTGCGTGTACAGTTGAATATGAACAGTGACCCGTAGCCATTGCTTGGAATAGTACGTAAGCTTCTGCTCCTCGTATTTCACCCACGATAATGTATTCTGGGCGTTCTCGAAGAGCTGCTTTTAGCAATTCGAATTCAGTAATCTCACCTTCAGATGACTCACCTCCGAATCCTTGTCGTGTTAACCCTGGAATCCAGTTTGGTTGAGGAATGTTAACTTCACGAGTTGATTCGATACTTACGATTTTCATTTGCCATGGGATGAATAAACACATGGCGTTTAGTGTAGTAGTTTTTCCAGATGCAGTACCTCCTACGAATAGCATGGATACACCTTGTTGGAATGCAATCCAAAGATAAGCAACCATTAGGCTAGTCATTGTACGGAATGCTACAATATCACAAGGGCTAAACGGGTCTTCTCTAAATCGTCGAATACAGAAAGCAGAACCACGGGTAGAAACTTCTCTACCTAGTTTCATTACGATTCTTGAACCATCCATTAGGGTAGCATCCAAAAGAGGTTCTGCCACAGAAATATGTTTTCCACAACGTTGTGCGAGTTTAATCACATAGGCTTCTAATTCATCATCTGTGGGCCACGCGATTGTAGTTTCTACTGATTCAAATTTTCTATGATAGGCGAAAATAGGTACATTTGTACCGTCTAAAGAAATATCTTCTACATTTGCATCATTCATCAAAACGTCCATTCTTCCATAACCAATGAGGTCCCTTCGAATATAATAGAAAATCTTGGATCTTGATTTCTTACTAATTTTCATTCGATAGGATTTGATAATCTGATCCATAGCTGCACGAAGATATGCTACAGGATCAGCATCAATTTCTTCTATGTCTGCATTTAGAGCCTGAACAAAGATATCCATAATCTGATCTTTCTGTTCTGTCTCTTTTTTGTTGAGTGGCGGTTCAATTACCTGGTAGATGAGGTTCAAAGTTCGTAAATCTCGAACAATTCTAGCGAATGAATGAGGGGGAGAAACGGGGTACTTGTCCATTTCTTCGAACTGAGATTGTTGCTGTTTTTTTCGGCCTTGACCTTGGTTCTTCCGCCCTCGTCGTGCCATGGTGCCACCTCTGAACGTACCTGAAAGGCACGAGGATTGGGATAACCTTTGGCCTTCAATCGGTGTAGTTTAGCCCTTCCAACAGTGCTTTGACAGTTTCCCGGAAGGATTCAATGCTATCTTCATTATCAATACGGAAATCTGCCCGTTCAAGTAATGATTCTACGCCCCATCCACGTTCTCTAATATCTCGTTCTGAAATCGCGTGATGTTTTGGTAATTTCTTTTCGACAATTACCTCGGCATCATCTGAACGCTTTCTTTCAATTAATCGAGAGTTTCGCGCATCTTCAGATGCAATTATAGCGAGTATTTTGGGCCGTTTACCCATTAATTCAATCAGTGCATTTTCTTCTGCAGAACTTCTCATCCCATCAATGATAATTAGTGAATGATTTTCTAAAGCCTCAGAAATACGTGGCCATGATTTTCTAAGAACAATATCTTCTCCATATTGTGTTCGAAGATCAACTGCTACCATTCCAATATTTTTCGAATTAGCTTCAAGACCTCGTTTTGCAGTCTCATTTCGAATCACATCACCCATTGTAACAACTGGTATTCCGATTTCTTCTGCGATTGCTGATGCCACGCTTTTACCAGAACCAGGAAGGCCAGTCAGCACGAGAACCTCCGACATAATGTCTGATGTGAATGGCCCGCTCATGAACACACCGCAATTAGTTTTCAAATGGGGCTCTTCCCCACTTGCGATATAGTAACTTAAGGAATAGGAATGAAAGTGCGAGTAGTATTGCACAAATTCCTAAGATTCCTGTTAAATCAGTGGTTTGTCTCTCTTCCAAAGCGATGGCCTGTGCTTCTGCATCAAGCCCACCAGTTGAAACTTGCATCCCCCAATTTTCCAATAATGTGGTGTCTCCATGAGTCCAGGATAACAGGAATAGGCCAACTAATGGAAAAGCAGTTGCAAGCCAAAATCTCGCCATTATTCCGCTATCAAAGATTGCTTTGTTTGGCCTAAGACCCATTAACCAAGCTGAAAGAGATACAATGTATATTGAGTTAGCAAGCATCACAATCATCGCTGAAATAACATCATCCCATTGGTCTAGCATTTGTGCCATTAGTAAAATGAAAATTATTCCAATCCAACTAGTTAGGAGAAAATATGTCCAAATTTTTGCATGCAATAATTCTGGAACAGATACTGGCATTGTATTCAGATGGTCAGGCGCATCAATGGCATTTAACCACGAATAGAAATTAAATCCAAAGAACCCAATAAAAGGTGCATAAGATAGTAAATTGAAAGGGATTGGAAATGAGGCAAAATCTGCTCCCCACGCTAGAAGTAGAAGAAAAAGTAGAGGGACAGCAAAAGAACCCAACATTTTCAGTAAAGTTCCTGATCGCAATACATCTACAATTTCTTTTGCGATTAGAATCCTGATTCTGCTATTTGATTTCATTCCAATTTTCTCTATACGTTCTAAAACTGGAATAAATAATTCATCTCTTCCAGTAATCTGAACCTCAAAATCTTCCGGAAGCAATCCTGCTGAAATCCAGGCTAAAATCGCACAACCAATGAAAGCGAAAGGAGTCCACCAAAATATAGCAGTAGAATGGGCCCACAATCCAATAATTGCTCTATCAATTGGAATTGCTCCGAAATAAATCATAGAAGCGATAAATGCTCCAAAAATTGGAACTAACAAATTCCATTGATGTCCTCTACTCATTAGTGTAGAACCAAAGAATGAAATTGCTATTCCTTGAGCCATAGTTAAAGAAATACAAACTAAAAATGGAATTAATGATGTCCACAATAACGGAGTTGTAATATTCAAAAATGCTTGAGAAGCAATTCCTAGCCCCATTCCAATAGTAACTGGAGTCAAAATCAATACAATATAGAAACTGACTTCTTTGAGATAATACGCAAGATAAGTTGATTGTAAATCAATAGGCTGCATGGCTGGTGAAGCAAGAAGAAAATTCTTACCTCCACTTCTTTGAGAAACAATTGAACGGCCTAAGAACGCGAATGCACCCATTCCCATGGAAAAAAGAAACACCATCAGGTGTATTCCAGAACGTAATTCATCAAATGTGAAAGTTTCTCGAGATAATTCTTCAGCATCCACACCAGTTATTGCATCACCTGTCAGGAATCTAAGTCCTATCGTCAATGCCATTGAGACAACACCTAGTAAAGCTGGAAACAGCAAAATACGCCTACTTTTAGCGAAATCAACGTTTTGTCTCCATTCTTCTTTGAACATCATTACAAATGTAATTGGGAAAGCAGACATTAAGTCTGGCTCTTCCCTTCTAACGCCCATTGGCATCACTCCTCTTCGATTTGGTTTTCTGCTTCAATTTCACCGATAGATTTCCCAACTAATCGAATGAAAATATCTTCAAGAGTTTCATTTTCATGATCTCTCAATTCATTCATTCGCCCAGCAGCCAGGACTCTTCCATGATCAATAACTGCGACTCTTGTGCACAACCTTTCAGCAATTTCTAGAATGTGTGAGCATAGGAAAATAGTGCCACCATTTGCAATATGTTCCATCAGCAATTCTCTACATTTTCTTTGGTATATTGGATCAAGGTTCACAAATGGTTCGTCAAGAAATAATAATCTTGGTTCGTGAATAAAGGCAGACGCAAGCATTACTTTTTGGCGTTGACCTTTAGACAAATCCTTGCAAAGTGTACCTGCTTTATCTGACATGCCAAACCAATCTAGCCAATAATTTACTTTTTCTTTTGAATTGTCTACATTTCTTAGGCGAGCAACGAATTCAAGAAATTCAGAAGCAGTAAGATAAGAAGGAGGGGATTCAGATTCAGGAACAATCCCAATATTCGCTTTGACCAATCTCGGTTTTTTTTCTACATTAATGTCCAAAACCTTTGCAGTACCTGCAGTTGGTCGTAGTTGACCAGTTAACAAACGAATAAATGTGGATTTCCCTGCTCCATTTGGTCCGAAGACGCCAAAGAATTCTCCTGCCTTTACTTTTACATCAAGGGGTTGTAGTGCTACAAAGTCACCGAATCTTTTAGCTAATCCTTCTGCTTCAACTAGATATTCAGACAAGGGATTCACTCCCCGGTCCACTCGGGTTTACCTCTTTCCATGAACGCCCCCACTCCAATTTCTTTGTCCTTAGTATCGAACAAATCAACAAACATGTTGTGTTCCAAAAGAATCCCATCAGTAATTGGATTATCTAAAGCAGTTCTAACAGATTGTTTAGCAATCTGAATTGTTAGTGGAGATTTGGATGCCAAGTTAGTTGCAATTTCCATTCCCTTGGACAACAAATCATCAGGTTCAACGATGTGATTTACCATGCCTATTCGATATGCTTCTTGCCCATCTATCATTTCTCCTCCCATTATCATCTCCATAGCCTTTCCATAACCTACAAGCCAAGTCAGTCTTTGCGTACCACCTCCTCCAGGTATCAGTCCAAGATTGATTTCAGGAGTTCCAAACATCGATCTTTTTGTTGCAATTCTAATATCACAAGAAAGAGCTAACTCACTTCCTCCACCCAATGCATAACCATCGATTAGAGCAATTGTTGGTTTTCTCAGTTTCCATACAGCTTCCCATACATTATCTTCAAATTCAGGACGAATCGCCACACTATCTTTTCCAACAAATTCACCGACATCTGCTCCAGCGACAAATGCATGTGGCTTCTGTCTCTTTCCTTCTGCTGGAGCTGGCGGAGATGCTCCTTTGAAAACAATCACTCTTACTTTTTCAGAGTCTTGAGCCCACGTGCAGAGTGACTTTATTGCTTCTTTAACTGCTAAGTTTAGCGCATTCAATTTTTCAGGACGATTTACAGTTGCTATGATTATAATCCCGTCATTAGAGGGGCATTCTTCGATGGTAAGTTCGTCAACATCAGGTCGCTCGGCCATGGACCTTCGACAAGAGTTTGATACATAGCATCATTGTCGATAAGAACTTGAATCTAAATCGAAAATCTCTTTTGCCCCTTCAAAGAATTTCTTTGTTACAATGTTATTCGTTGCCATTTGGGGGAGGTGGAAGATTACCAATAGTCCCAGGTGAAGGTGGTGGGGGGAGATCACCAATGGCTCCGGGTAAGGGAGGAGGGGGTAAACCTCCAAGATCAGGTAACGGTTCAGGTTCACTTTCCGCAACTCTAAGTCCTACATCTAATGGAACTCGGAGTCTGAGGATTTTATTCTCATCGATTCGAATTAGCACACGCCCATATGGGTGACCTGGGGTAGGATTCTCAGGTTCATCTAATACCTGAATTTCACTTGATGTTTTGAGAATTTGTTGAAGGTTCTCTCTAGGGTCATTTTCATATCGAGAACGCAAGGTGTCTCCTCTAATCTTTGCTAATTGTTTTCTGCGACGTTTTTCAATTCCGTCTCTGATTTCTTTTTGTGACTCTCTTCGATTAATTACTACGCTATCAATTTCAGTTTCCAGCATTGACTGAGCATCCACTTCTACAACATACTCTTTTGCTTCAACAACATCATCCAACATTACTTCTACTTCCACAATGTCTTCATTTTCGACTGTCTCTACCTCTGGAGAAATAACGTCAACTCCTCTTGTTCTACTTACTGGGATGGGTTCTTCATCTTCCTCATTTTCATCAATTTCAGCAGAAACGTCGACCTTCTTTTTTTGTTTTCTAACAGGGGGCGGAGCAGGATTTCCGCCAGTAAACATAAGGAATGCCAGGAGAACCAAAAGTGCACCAGCTACACCAAATTGGGCATTTTCTTCCAATGCACCTCTTAGTGTCAAGAATCCAGCTCCTCCTATGAATAGAATCATCCAGAGCATTAGTCTAGAGAAACCTGCCATAGTCCTGCCTCCTTTCCTTACGACCCATTCCTTTGGTTTGAGGTTGGCGATTGTTTGAATTGATCAAAATATGCCTTGAAAGCGTCTAGGGCTCTTGTTCTATGAGATATTAGCCCTTTTTCCTCCAAATTCATTTCAGCAAATGTTCTACCGTCTCCATCATTTGGAACAAAAATTGGATCATATCCGAAACCATTCTTCCCACGAATTTCATTTGATACAGTTCCTTTGCATTCGCCAGTAAAGAAAAGATTTCTTCCATCGATATGCATTCCAATTACGCATCTAAAGGACGCACGTCTATTTTCTATTCCCACCAGCGAGCGTAGAACTCCATCTATTCCTAATGTTTTGTGGACATATGATGAATAAACACCTGGAAACCCCTCAAATTCATCTATGAAAAATCCTGCATCTTCGACCATGACGGCCAAAATAGTATTTGAGAGATTATTTGTCATAGCTTTCGTTAATTTATCTGCTGCTACATCCTCTAGATTATCTGATTGTATTTCATTGATTTCAGTTAGAGAATCAAATGGCTTTACATTAATCCCATATGGTTCCAAAATTGCTTTTGCTTCAGCAATTTTACCTCTATTTGAGGTGAAAAAAAGAATGATATTTTCATCACCCATGATAACGAACTCTCCCTCGAATTTCTTCAAATCTAGTTATAATTTCATTTTTATCGGGGCCCTTTTCATCTCCTTTTCGATATCCTTCGATAACATGTTCCATAGCATTTTCATGACTGGGATGACTTGCAGAAAGACACTCTGAAAGAACTTGTAGATCTTGACCCAATGCTTCAATTTCTGGAGCCAAACGCCCTAATCCAAAATCAATGATTTGAATTGCATCATTTTCATCACATAGCAAATTGTGAGTGGTTAAATCTCCGTGGGAAACTCCTGATGCATGCAATTTTCTAATTTCTTCTCCTGTTGAATACATTAATTGTTCAATCTTTTCTTGGTTCTCAGAATCTCTGAGTATATCGAATAATGGTGCACCAGACAGCCGAGTCATTACTAATGTAGCAGTTTTTTCATCGAAGTCTAATAATTCTGGAACCGAAATTCCAGATGTTGAAAGATATACCAATATTCTTGCTTCCGCAAATAGCCGTCGTTTAGTAAGGGAATTGTCGAGGCTTGGATGCCTATACCCTTTTGGACGTCGAATTTTCATTACCGCATTGGTGCCTAACCATTTTCCTGCGATAGTTCTAGCTTCAGCCCCATCATGGAGAATTTCTTCCAAAACCCATTGGGGCGTGTCCTCCATGGTGGCTCGTAGAAGAAGATGGATTCAAATGCACCGGGCCTGACGCATGGTTGCCCATGTCTCTGGGATTGCCTGTAACCTCTTGCTCCATAAATGGGGCTGAAAATGATGACGCATTCAAATCTAGGATTATAGTTGCAAAAGAAAAATTGGGAAGTAGGGTGATGATTTTAGGTCACCATTATCAGAGAGATACAATTGTTGAACATGCTGATGCGACCGGTGATTCCTTTACATTGTCTAAGATGGCAGCAGAAAGCACCGCAGAACATATTGTGTTTTGTGGAGTTCATTTCATGGCGGAAAGTGCAGATATTCTAACCAATGACCATCAAATTGTCTCTATGCCTACAACCAGGGCTGGTTGTTCTATGGCAGATATGGCAAATGTAGTGGATGTTGAAGATTGTTGGTACACATTAATTGAAGAACTAGGACTTAAGGACCCAAAATCTAGACCAAATCCTGATGAAAAGGCAGGTGAAGATGATAATTTCCTAGTTCCTGTGACCTACATGAATAGTTCAGCGGCTTTGAAGGCATTTGTAGGCCATCATGGGGGAATAGTTTGCACATCTACGAATGCAATGGGGGTAATTCAATGGGCACTGGATCGAGCAGGTGGTCGCGGAAAGGTACTATTTTTTCCAGATCAACATTTGGGCAGGAATACTGCATTTAAGATGGGATTTAATGAAGATGAAATGGTTGTATGGGATCCAAACAACCATCCTGATATGCATGATTTAGAATCATCTCGTTTTGTATTATGGCATGGTTATTGTTCTGTTCATCAACGATTCACAGTAGAGCAAATTGAGCGCCTTCGAGAAGAATCTCCTGGGGCATTAATCGTAGTTCATCCAGAATGTGAATCCAAAGTAGTTGCATCTGCTGATGCAGACGGCTCCACTGATTTCATTAGGAAATATTGTGCTGAAGCTCCATCTGGATCAGTTATTGGAGTGGGAACTGAAATTAATTTAGTTCAACGCCTCAACGAACTCTATCCAGATAAAGAAATACATTGTTTGGATGATTCCATTTGTCCTTGTTCTACGATGTATATGATTCACCCACGATTTTTGGCAGAACAACTTGAATCAATAATTCAAGGAGAGGAAAGGAACATCATAAAAATAGACAATAGTACATCAGATGATGCAATTTTAGCACTAAACAGGATGCTAGAAGTTTAGCAATAATATTCAGTGGAGATCGCCGATTCCTTGATCTCTAAGTCTCCAAACACAGATATCATATCTTCCAGATAGTGCTCCACCTCTTTTGGTAGTAGAGACCTTCTCAATATCTTTGTCTTTGGACAATACATTCCCTAACTGTTGGGGTGTAGTTCCATGCCTAGTTGTTGTATTGACATGTTCCAATATTTCTGTAGTGTTTGCTTCACCTTTCTCAGCTAGAAATCTCTTTATTCGTTCTCTTAGTCTTGTGGTTCTCATTGTTCTCCTCTCCTATTTTTCATCCAATCAACTGTGGCCCATTCGCATATACGATATCCGGAAGAAAGCACCCCACTTCTTCGAACTAAATCCACTCGCACTACTTGGGCATCGTTTTTCAGTAGTTTTTCTATCTGTTCGATGCTGGTTCCATCTCCATCCATGTTAGCGCGCGCGTATTCAACGATTTCCGCAGTATTGCGTGGGCGGGATTGGAGGTAAGATCTGATGAGATGTCGCAAATTTTCGCTCATCTTTTCACCTCCATTCTTTCCAAATTTCGTTTGCTCTTACACCGGCAGCCGATGGCTTGGGGAGAGTCGGGGGGGTTATCAAATGACCGCCTTACTTTCGTTAATTTCGTTACACAATACGGCAATAAATTGAATCATTTTTCTTACTTTTCTTCCTGAAATGGTTATTTTTCAAAACTTATTCCCTCAACACTGTAATAAAATGTAACAATTGTAATAATTTAAGTTGTAAAAAATTAATGTTGAAATAACTAGTCCTATTATAGTGATTCCAAGGGGCGGGAAGATTTTGAGCGAGTCAACTCAAAAAATTCGTCGTAAAGTCAGAGGGCGCCATCGCAGAATATTGCTATTGACCTTGTCTGAAAACTCGGGAACAGTATCTTCAATAGCAACTAAATCAGGCTTACGTGTGCCACATGTTTCTGTAGAATTAAAAAAAATGCGCGAGGAGGGACTAGTTGATTCAACGAGTTCTTCTGGTGCTCGAGGAGGAAGAATACATTTGACTCAAAAAGGCCATTTATTGCTAGAATCAGATGAATTATCTCGAATTCCATTAGTACCTTTCAATTCAATTGTTGATGAACAGTATCAAATTATAGATGTACTCGGAAATGATGTTTTATTGATGGTAACAAGAAAACCGCCATCGCCCTTAATTTATCTTCCAACTATTGATGGAAGAACTATTCTCGCTGAAACAAGAGAAAGAAATGTCAGGTACTACGATTCTAATTCGTTTGATAGAATAGCATCGCCCAGAGGCTCTAGTCTAGAAACGATAGAGGATTGGGATCGCGCGGGGTTTGGATTGATTCGGGTAAGGTTAGTTCACGGTCAATCATCCGATCGATTATCGATTGGACGTTGGTTTAATTCCTCTTTAGAATCACAATCGGTTACTGATTCAATTGAATCACTTCCTGGAACCTGGTATCTTGGTTCGATAGGTAGAGGAGGTTCAGAAGTAATGAGTTCTGCTTCAGTACTTTGTACATCTACATCAGAGGAAATTGCTAGCCAATTAATGAAAAATTCAAGCAATGAATCATTGTTAATTGGAAGGCAAGCAATCATTCAGACGCCATCGGGCCCTATTCCACGTATTGTATTGGAGGAATGGATTGAACTCATTCATCCCCGTTTACGTCCAGTAGCTAGACGCTCTAGACTTCAATTCTTGAATAATTGGATAGACAGTGGACGTTCTTCTAGACCGTCAAGATTGCCAGATATCACAGTTAGAAGGTTTAGAGAAGATTGGGGGAATCGAGAATTCCTTGAATTAAATGACCCACTACCTGAATCAATTGTAACAGATGGTTTAGGCCCCTTAGCTCTAAAAGCATTGATTTTGAGTATTATGAATAATCAATTGGTTGAATGGATTTCATTAGATTTACCTGAACCAATTAGTGAATCTTTGTCCCGACGATTGCATCGATATGATAGAATCCGTCTATTGATTGCACCTTGGTCACAAATCAGTGATTCGGGAATGTCTATTTTATTGCCCGATGAGGTTCATGATCTTCCATTTCTACGATTTTTAGAACCTAATGGGCGTAGTTTACCGTTGTATATTGGGGAAGAAACTAGGAGAACTCCAGCTCTTCCTAAAGGTTGGAAAATACCTGAAAATGTGGACGAATTAAAACAAGTTTCCGAGTTATTACCTGTCTTAGAACGACCAATGGATAATAACGACAATAACGAATTGTTGATCTATGCATCATCTGTTTTCCCTGAAGGTGATGAGGTATTTTCCAACCGTATTGAATCAGTCAACCCCTTAGCCTCTTGGATTTCTTCTGAACCTTCCAACAGGGTTGATCGATGGGTTAGACTAGGAAATCGAATTCCTGCTCACTGGTCGATGTTAATTTCTCCTCATCATACTCAGTTAGATCGGATTGTCGATCTATGGGAATTAGTCCCCCCTTTGTGGATGGAATCATTTAACGAAATAGTTTCAAAACGAATAATTGAGAATCAGGAATCTAGAGCTACAATTCGGAAATTAGCGATGTATGCCTCCAACTCAGAGATTCGAGGTTGGGCAGCAGGTCGTCTTCTTTCTATTGTCTATTGGATGAAATCTTCTGAATCGGAAGAGATAGTTCGATGGTGCGTAAATACTTGGCTTGAAAATCCACCATTTAGATGCGCTGATTCATTAGAAGGAGTCTTGTATCTTATGCAAATTCATCCAAATATCAGACAAGGAGATTTAGATGAAATGTCTGAACGGATTAGACGACTCGCCTGGTCTTTACCTGAATCTCACGATTTACATCTTTGGATTCTTCTTTCGGAATGGAATGAAAGAGGAACTCAACCAACCATTGAGAATCAGATATTGTTTGTGAAGTATCTACCTTGGAGGTGGTGGAGTTCTCATTCTGCTGATATGTTAACAATGATGACGGAACACTCTGAAGCGCGACGAATAATATTGAACAATTCGTTACCATGGCCAGCTATCGTTCTTCGAACCGAAGGACAGAAAGTTCCTTTACCGTTTGGTTTCGATGGAAAGCATCCAAAATTGAGACTAACATTAGCAGATCGTTTACGCCGTTTCCTTTCATTGGAAACACATCATTCTGAAGCAATAAACTATATTTCAGATATTATTGACTCATTAGATGATTTTAGAGAGGAGAAATCACCTAGAAATGGAAAGACACATCGATATGTTGGCTGGCTAACTCGTCCTTTGGATACGTGGCCTCCATTTCATAGATTACAAGATTCTACTGGTGACTCCGAAATAACATTAGCAATCGGTGAACGCCTAGGAAATCCATTTGCTCGTTAATCACGATGAATTCATATTACACACTGCACCGGCTACATTTGCCCCGACGGCAACACCGTGCTGACGACCTCCCTCGCCGGAAGGAAGGATGATGCCCGGCACCACGTACGGGGACTTCGCCGTCGATCGAAGTTCACGGGGACCATTTGGAATGATCCGTGATGCAAACGACGGCTGGACGGTATATGGGTCCCCAGTTGACCAAATGGAATGATTCATGGGACAACCACACCGTCCAACAGACGCCCTGGGGCAGGGTCAAGCCTGTGAGCTACGGCGATGATACAGGAAGTTACGCCCCGGGGCACATTTCTACGCATGTTTCAATTCTGAGCCCATCTACCGGTAGATATGAGCGAGTCAGTTGGGGTTCTAGGTGGGACGTTCGATCACCTCCATTCTGGGCACAAGAAACTCATTCTTGCTACTGCTTCAGAATGTAACCATCTACAAATTCATGTTGTTTCAGATAATATGGTAAAATCGAAGAATGCATCGATCCAACCTTTTCAATTACGTCTTTCAAATCTTGAGAATTTTATTAAAGAAGAAAGAGTAAACGCCAGTTGTTTCGTTCTAGAAGATCGTTTTGGACCTGCAATTTCTATGAAAGAATGTTCAGTAATTGGTTGTACTAATGAAACAGTTTCTACTTGTAATGAAATCAATTCAATAAGGGAACAAAGAGGATTAGAACCATTGAAAATAATAATTGTTGAACATGTTTTGGATGAAGAAGGAGCAATTCTTTCATCATCACGGATTCGTTCTGGTTTAGTTGATCAATCAGGAAATTATTGGATTAAAGATAGGGAAATGCATACGAATTTTCGAATGCCTGAAGTTCTTGATGATGAATTAAAGCAACCTATGGGGGTTTTGCATAAAGGACCTGAAGATAATACTGCTATTGCTATGGATTCCGCCTTAAATTCAATTGCCGATGATGTTCCAATCGTTGCAGTAGGTGATGTAACCGTTTTGGCAATGCAAGAATCAGGTAGAATCCCCTGGATTTCAGTTATCGATGGACAAACTCAACGAAAGGAATGGGAAAAATCTAGTCAAATTCGAACGAATGAATTTCGTTTCATCAATGTTCAAAATCCTGCAGGAATGTTGACTAGCAGTATGATGCAGGGGTGCTTTGAAGCAACAAGTAATCCGGAATCCGTTATTATCAATGTAGACGGAGAAGAAGATTTAGCTCCAATCCCTCTAATTCTCATGTTGCCTATTGATTGTGTTCTCATGTATGGTCAACCCAATGAAGGATTAGTTATCAGAACAATCGATATTAACGCCAAACATCGAGCTCGCCGTTTCCTCGATGCATTCATCGAGGAGGCAACCTCTTGACTCTTGTTAGTATCACGGTTTGCGCCCGGAATGCTGAAAATTGGGTCGAACAGTGTTTATCATCATTAATTTCTCAAGATTATAGGCCAATTGAAATTATTGCAG
>MDSW01057871.1_pt1 | contig 33017 bp, 26 predicted proteins | sample 811171 | NCBI WGS metagenome assembly MDSW01 (sample SAMN05326641, study PRJNA326480) | marine metagenome | isolation source: seawater | place: Atlantic Ocean: North West | collected 2012 | reverse complement strand
GCACTTATTTACCCAATAGTTGTCCACTGGACATGGGGCGGGGGACTGATTGCTCAAATATCAATCGGTGATGCTGTCTATAGCGATTTCGCAGGATCCACCATTGTCCACAGCGTCGGAGGTTGGCTAGCGCTGATTGGAGCGCTGATGGTCGGTCCTCGCATAGGTAAATACGGAGCCGATGGAAGCGTACGTACGATTCCGGGTCACAACATCACCCTCGCAATACTAGGAGTTTTCATACTCTGGTTTGGCTGGTTTGGATTTAACCCAGGTTCCGAATTGGCGGCTGACAACTGGGTAATGTTCGTAGCCCTCAATACAGCCTTATCTGCATGTGCTGGAGTTATCGGCGCTACAGCGCTCAACTGGTTGCGCACTGGGAAACCAGATATCGCTGTTGCAGGTAACGGAGCCTTGGGTGGCCTGGTAGGTATCACCGCAGGTTGTGGGACAATGACCCCCTGGGGTTCGGTACTGACGGGCCTTATCGCAGGCTTCATTGCAGTTGCTGCGGCCAACTTTGTGGAACGAAAACTCAAAATTGATGATCCAGTGGGAGCGTTTGCTGTTCATGGTGCTTGTGGTATTTGGGGAACTCTGGCCATCGGCTTATTTGCGAAATATGACGATGCGTTCCTAGGTCGCGATGACGCAGGACTGTTCTATGGAGGGGGGGTAGATCAAATTGCTATGCAAGCAATTCTGGTCATCATCGTTGCTGCCTGGACGATCTTTACCGGGCTTATCGTGTTCGGTGCTCTCAAACGTTCTATGGGTCTGAGGGTGTCGCCAGAAGAAGAAATTGCAGGACTGGATGTTTCGGAACACGGAGGTCCAGGACTCGCGCTCGACGATGCTGTCACGGGAGCAACCCCCGGATCGTGACAGGAGGTGGAGATCGTTAGAGAAAGCTCCTTCTGGTTTAGGGCTCCCGGTGCACATATATTTCCTTCCCGCACCGGGAGCCTTAATTAGGGTCTGAGTATCTATGTTGATCGCCCTTACGATCATGTACGTGGGTTAGAACTCTTGCATCAGGTTGGTAGTTATTACTGACTAAAGACAGTGACTGGCTGTTTGGAACTACGCTCCCGGCGTGACTAAAGCCACCTTCAATCTTCACGCTCACCATCACGCCGGACCAGTCGACCCCAGGATCTTTGGTGGCTTTTTGGAACACATGGGGAGAGCTGTATATGAAGGGGTATATGACCCGACCTCAGCCCACGCTGATGAGTTTGGATGTCGAGCTGATGTGCTAACTGCGTTAAATGAACTCGACTTCACCGTCATGCGTTACCCAGGTGGCAACTTTGTTTCTAATTACCACTGGAGAGACGGTGTGGGAGCTGTAGAAGAACGGCCTACCCGTCGAGAGTTGGCATGGGGGACGATCGAGCCAAACAGTTTCGGTACCAACGAGTTCTTGTCTCTATGTGACAGAACTGGGTGGTCCCCGATGTTTGCCGTCAATTTAGGGACAGGCTCACCTGAAGAAGCAGCAGATTGGGTCGAATATACAAATGGTGAATTAGCGACGGCTATTGCCCACCGACGTGAACTCGATCAATCCACGAATACATCAAAGGTTCCACTTTGGTGTCTGGGCAACGAAATGGATGGGCCATGGCAGATCGGTCACATGTCAGCAGCCGAGTATGGGACTAAAGCTCGTCAGGCAGCTCACATGATGAAACTGGTCGATCCATCTATCGAGCTGGTGGTGTCAGGCACGTCGCTACCCGACAACTCGACCTACCTCAATTGGGACCGAGAAGCCCTGGAAGCCGTTGGCGGCTTCGCTGACTATTTGTCTACCCATAGGTACCTTGATAACTACTCCGGTGACACTGCAGCGTTCTTGACCTCTGGTGCCGCGATCGATCAACAAATCGCAGAAATTGATTCTGTATGTCGATACGTCGCAGGCAAACGGCGCTCATCGAAGCGACCATTTATAGCGTTTGATGAATGGAACGTCTGGTACCGAACTCGAAATAGAGACGGTATGTGGGCTGGTGGAAATTTTCCCGCGCACCTAGTTGAGGAGGTCTATGACCTCCAAGATGCACTTGTATGTGCTCAGTTCTTGATGAGTTTCATCCGAAACGCCAACGTAGTGAAGATCGCTAACATCGCTCAGATTGTGAATGTCATAGCGCCTGTTCTTACCGATGGCGATCATTTGCTACGGCAAACAATCTTCGAAGCGTTAGCAATGTTTGTTAATCGTCGAGAAGGCCGGTCACTTCATCTGGGGTATCAAGGACCCACTGTGGGATCCCCAGATTTTGGTGATGTAGAAATGGTAGATGGGGCAGCCATATTGAATGACGACGCCGAGTTGCACGTATACGCGGTGAATCGCTCAGTTGATAGCACTGTGGATTTAACAATCGATCTATCCGGGGCACAACTCAGCGCTCTTTCTAGTGAACTCTTGCATCACCCAACCCCATCAACACAAAACACTTGGGAGAACCCACACGCTGTGCAGCGGAGCACGTTTGAAACTTCAGGCGGTGCTGCGCCTTTAATCCAACTTCCTCCGCACTCCTTCTTTGCCGCTACGTTCCAAGTGACCTGACAAGACTGGTGGTACCAGAATCAGCCACGCCTCATTGAGCTTTGGGAAGAACAACGAATACGAACGCTATGTAGTGAAGTGACGCAGCTACCACGGTGAAAGTGTGAAATATTTCGTGGAATCCAAACTTGTGTGGCCAAGGATTAGGTCTCTGGGCAGCAAATATCACAGCGCCAGCCGTGTACAACATTCCTCCAGAAAGAAAAAGTAAGAATCCAACAACTCCAAGCTGCTGCCAAGCATCTTTAATGACTGCGAGCAAACACCAACCAACGACTAAATACGGAGCGGCAACAAGCCATTGCGGAGAGTCTGAGAATCGGATTCGTATTAAGGCACCCAAAAAGGCGCCACCCCACACCATGACCAGGACCAGCTTTGCGGCCCAAGGGGACAGCACAAAAGCTGCTACTGGTGTGTAAGTAGCCGCAATAGCAAGAAAAATTGTTACGTGATCAAATTTTTGGAGTCGTTGACGATTTACAGGTCCCCAATTAACCCGGTGGTATAAAGCCGATACTCCGAATAAAGCAACGATCGACGTTGTGTAAAGACCTGTGACTAGCCGCGGCCATATTCCTGGCGCTGACACAATCACAATTGGGGCGAGCGTGACCGAAACTATAAAAGCCGCCCGATGTGACACTCCCCGAAATAGAGGTTTGGTATCAGTGGTGGTCAATGGTGATCCGTGAAGTCGTTAGTTGGGTGGTGACGGATTTCGTGTGGCTTGCCGTTAGATAGCAAGTCCATAGTTGTTGGAGTGATTCAGTTTTGAAAGTTCCGAATAGAGGAACCTCATCTTACGGCGTGGAATTACGGGCGCCGGGCCTTAGCGTCTTTCAACGGATCGGTCTATGAATAAGTCGCAACATTTTCTCTACAAATGGCAGCTACTGGCGTTAGCAAGCTGGTTGAGATGTGGACGTCGAGGAATCATTGAAGCCGTCACCGGTGCCGGAAAAACAAATGTTGCCATGCAGGCGGCGGCTGATGCCCACAGACGTGGTCTCTTTGTGTTGGTCGTGGTTCCTAGTCGTGTCCTTATGGAGCAATGGTCTGAAAGCCTCAAGAAATCTTTGCCTCAATGTGTGATTGGACGGCTAGGAGACAGTTTTAGTGACCGGGCAGATGACTGCGATGTGTTGGTGACAACTCGACACTCCGCTAGTGCCAAGAAGCCATTACCCCCAGGAGACCTTGGGGGTCTTTTGATTGCCGATGAATGTCATGGGTTTGGGGGAGCGACCTTACGCAAGTCCCTTATTCACGAATACGACGAACGCTTGGGGCTAACAGCCACACTGGAACGATCAGACGACGCCGTTGAGAAGACTCTCGTCCCTTATTTCGGTGGTGTTTGTTATAAGTACGATTTTGGGCAGGCCATTGCCGATGGGGTGTGTGCCCAACCGAGAGTTGCGTTTGTAGCAGTACCTTTAGCCAAAGAAGAACGCGACGAATACGACTTGATGGAAGCAGACCTGGTCACTGCTCGGCAAACATTGAGGGCGATTCCTGACATGCCACAAGAGCCGTTCGGAGCCTTCCTGGCAGCGGTCAGCTATCTGGCAGAAAACGACGCCGGAGCCAATGGAAAAGCCGCAACCACATATCTGGATTCATTTTCAAAACGTCGCGAGATAGTTGCTACTAGTCGCTCAAAATATGAAGTCTTATCGAACTTCGCGTCGGTAATCCTCGAAGCGTCCGGAGCGCTCATTTTTACTCAAACAGTGAAGGCCGCAAACCATGCCATTAATCGGCTAGATCCGCTGTTAGGCATTGAGATTATTACCGGAGATACTGCCCGTCTCGAACGGGAAACAATCTTGAATGACCTTCGTGATGGAAAGCTGGATGCAGTAGCAGCACCTCGGGTTCTCGATGAAGGTATTGATGTGCCTGACGCCAATCTTGGTGTTGTTGTTAATGCAAGCCGAACCCGAAGACAGATGATTCAGCGAATGGGACGGATTTTGCGGCTAAAGCAAGATGGCGTAGGGGCCCGATTCGTTGTGTTGTATGCAAGTGACACCTTGGAAGATCCGACAGCGTCGGAACGTGACGGATTCATGGAGGAAATAGAAGACATCAGTGAGTCGGCACGCATTTTTGGGATCGGTGAACAACGCGAACTTGTCTCATTTCTTAACTATTCCGGCCCGGATGAACTAATCGCGCCAGAGAAAATCGGTCCGATGAATTCGATTGAGGAGATCCCGGACAATCTTGATGCTGTAGACCGGTATGCGTGGCTAAGTTTTTTGGGTTGGTCCGAAGAGACCGATGCTCACCGGGAAGCATGGGACACCCCTCCATCCCTAACACCAGACCCTTTGTACCTCGACTTTGATGTCTTAGAACTCCCCGAAATAATGCGGCAAAAGGTTTCTCCGAAAAAGGAAGCGAGGTTGTCGACTGGGGAACAACCAGTGACAATGAGCAAGGTAGACGGCAATTTTGTGCTCCGATGTACTGGATGTGGAGCTGCCTCTGAACCAACTCCTTTTCGTTGGAAGGCGCTCGAAGCGACTGTCGAATGCAGTTGCCTTTGGTAGTCAAATATTGAGTGGAATACGACAAGCTGCGGGGGTTTCAGGCGTGAACCAAAATGCGGTGTCGGAAGCAGCTTCAACGCTTAGTTTTGAAGTCGTGAGTAAACGAGTCTGGCGTCTCATCTTTTTGATTGTTCTCATCGCCTATGTGTGGGCAGCGTGGAGAGCGATTCTCTGATTTGAGTCGAGACCTTTACTACGTCGGACATGGCGTCTGCACGAAGAGGGATTAAATTCCTGCACGAGTCGACGAATGCGAAAAGAGCGTTTCGACATATTGTGGGATTTGTTGGGGGGTACTGAATGATTCACACAGAGGCAGAGGGGCCGGTAATAACCCTGACCTTGGACGCACCCGAGGTGAAAAACGCGTTTAACGCCAGGATGATCGCTGATCTAGGTTCTGCAATTTCTGATGCGGCGCTAGACGAGAGTTGTCGCTGTCTCATCATCACTGGTGCAAATGGCACCTTTTGTGCGGGTCGCGACCTAGGTGAAGAAGTCGACTCTAGTTTGGAAGCGATATTGGAGCGCGAGAGGAAATGGGAACAGATTTTTCAACAATTACGACAATTCCCGAAGCTTTCTGTGGCAGTGGTAGAGGGGTATGCGGTAGCAGGCGGTTTCACACTTGCCATGGGCTGCGATTTCGTCATTTCAGATAGCAACGCCGTGTTCGGAGCATTTGAAATGAGAAATGGATTTCCGGCTGCGGTAAACACTCCTTTATTAGCGAAACTTGTCGCGCCGAGAATTGCTTTGGAGTGGGCACTCCTAGGCGAAGCTATTTCGGCGCGGCGATTGTATGAGATGGGCCTCGTAAATCGATTGGCCGAGGACCCTGAGGAATTGTCTGAAGTTGCAGACACCTTCATTTCACGCTTGACCAGCCTTAACCCGACAGCGGTTAGGGCAGCGAAAGAAATTCATCATGCCGCCAGAAACATGCCGCTGGCGGACGCACTTGTTATGGGCGCCCAGCAGAATTCCCTGATATCAGCATCGGGTTGGCTTACCGAAGGTATGAAAAAATATTCGGGTAACAGACGAGAGAAATAAACAGATTCGGCTATTCGTTTGGGTGGATCTGAGTGCCAGCCACACCTTGTACTACCGCATTCACGTCGTTTAGAGCGCCGATGGCAGCAGTCCCTCCGGTTGCATCAATAAATTGGAGAACCGAGCGGACCTTTGGTGCCATTGAACCTGCTGCGAATTCACCATTTTGGAATCGCTCCTCCAAATCCTCAGCACTGATATAGCGAATTAGTTCTTCATCATCGGTTTTGTAATCAGCTTTGACGCCGTCAACATCTGTCACAATCACCATGCGTTTGGCCGCAATCCGCTCAGCCAACAATGCTGTGCATAAGTCTTTGTCAACCACAGCTTCCACTCCCCTGAGGTTGCCGTTTTCTCTGACCATTGGGATCCCACCCCCACCGCAAGCCACGACGACGACATCTAAGTTGAGAAGTGACTCAATGACTGGAATATCAAGTATTTCGATTGGGGGAGGTGAAGGCACTAAGCGCCTTGTCCCGTCGTAGCGTGGCCGTCCTATTGGTTTAACAGGTGAATTGAAGCTCGAGTCTCGAGGGTCTACTTCTACTCGGGTTATGACGCTCGCGACCTGCCGGGATACTGACCTACGTTGTAGTTCCGATTCAATTTCAGTTACCAGAGTGAACCCAATTGTGGCCTGTGTTTGGGCGACACACCAATCAAGTGGCATAGCGGGCACGAAGCTTGCCGAAAGTTCATTTTTCAAAAGCAGGTTGCCAACTTGGGGACCATTTCCGTGAGTAATTACAGGCTCATACCCATCTGAAATGAGATCCACGATGCTCTTAGCAGCAAGGGCCATGTTGGCTGTCTGTTCTTCGGCGCTGTAATCCCCGTCTCTGGGCGCAATCGCGTTCCCGCCGAGTGCAACCACAACGCGTCGATGGGATTCGTCGTCAGTGTTCACTGGCCTACACCAAGTAACTCGGCTCCCTTATAAAGGCTACTATCGATGCGATGCCGACGCTCGCAGTTACCGGAGCCCAAGGTAAAACCGGGCAAGCTGTCATAAGGGCTTGCGGCCAAACGTGGAACATTCGGGCGTTGGCACGTAACAGACAGCAGGCGCAGCGCCTAGAAGCGCTAGGTTGCGACGTCGTTGTTGGCGATATGACTGAAAACTCGACGTTACGGGAGCTGTTTAAAGACGCGCATTCCGCGTATCACATCTGCCCTAACTTCCACGAAGGAGAAGTCGAAATTGGTGCTGCAGTGGCTTCCCAGGCAAGAGAGTTAGAACACCTGGTCTACCACTCGGTTTTGCATCCGCAGACGCAGAAAATGCCGCACCATTGGAGAAAACTATTAGTCGAAGAAATATTGCTAGAAGCTAAGCCTCTAGATGTGACATTTGTTAGATCCGCTCCGTATGTGCAAAATCTAAAGCCCTACATTGAATCTGCGTTGGGGAACGGGGAACTTATATTGCCATATTCAGTTCATGCACGAACAGCAATGGTCGATCTTGTAGATGTAGGTCGAGCGGCGGCAGTGCTTCTCAGTGGAGAGTTAGAAGCAGGCTGTGGTTGGGACCTCTGCGGAGTTGGCTCGATCAGTCACGAGGAGATTGCGGATTTGTTGACGTTATTAACAGGGAATGTGATCACAGCTCATGAAAAGCCAGCGCCGGCGGACACTCCCAACGAAATACAGATGATGTTCGACTATATGGACCAATATGGTTTGCAAGGCTCCACCGCCCAGCTTCGTGCTTTGGTGGGAGACTTAACACCAATCGAAACGACCGTACAACGATTAATCCACGAAATTGAAGGCCCGGAGTCGTGAAGCCATCGCCGTTTAGTTATCACCCCGCTGCTTCGGTTGATGAGGCCGCACAACTTCTCTATGAACTTGAAGACGCCAAAATACTCGCCGGGGGCCAAAGCCTTATCCCCCTAATGAACTTTCGCCTAGCAAGCCCAATGCATCTAATAGATATCTCCGGACTTGCCGAGCTAAGTGAAATCAAAGTAAGCGAAACCGAAGTCGAAATTGGCGCTTCCGTCACACACAGCCAAGTGCTGCAAAGCGAACAAGCTGGGTCCGCGCTGCCCCTCCTTGTAGAGGCCGAGAAACTCATCGCTCATGAAGTAATTCGAAACCGTGGCACGCTCTGTGGGTCCCTAGCGCACGCTGATCCAGCAGGAGAGATGACAGCGGTGATCAGTGTTCTCAATGGAAGAGTCGACACGGCTTCGGTATCGGGTGGGCGGACCATTGAAGCCACGGACTTATTCGAAGGCCCACTGCAATCATCCCTAAGAGAAGATGAGCTAATTGTCTCGGCAACTTTCCCGAAACTGGGCCCAAGGACAGTCAGTTCTTTTCGCGAAGTAGCGAGAAGGCACGGCGACTACGCCGTGGCTGGTGCTGTGAGCGTCGTCGAATACGACAATAACGACCAGGTCCAATCTGCACGAGCAGCTTTTCTATCGGTCGGCCCCGTACCCACCGTAGTTAGTTTCGATGATTTGTTGAGAGGCACCAGAATTGAAGATGTTGGGCACAGCGAGATTTACAATTTTTTGAGTTCCCAATTGGAACCCCATGGCGATCTTCAGGCATCTGCCGATTATCGGCGGCACTTAGCCGCAGAGATGGGTTGGGCATCATTGGAAGCGTGCATATGAACACCGAAGAATCTTACGAAATCAGGCTGAAAGTAAATGGCAAAACACAGCAAATCACCGCGCCGGCGCGAAGGCTTTTATCAGATGCTCTCAGAGGTGAATTGGGTTTGACCGGAACGCATGTCGGATGCGAGCACGGTGTTTGTGGTTGTTGCACGGTACTTGTCGACGGAGCCCCAGTTCGTTCCTGCCTGACTTTCGCAGTTGCTGTTCAAGATAGGGAAATTCGAACGGTCGAAGGGTTAGCTGCTGACGGCGGCGAACTTCACCCTGTTCAGGAAGCTTTTAAAGAATGCCACGGTCTGCAATGTGGATTTTGTACCCCAGGCTTCCTCATGACGGCGTGTGCGTTGATTGAGCAAAATGATGACCCCACCGAGGAAGAGATTACCGAGGCCATCGCAGGCAATTTGTGTCGCTGCACTGGTTACCAAAACATACGTGCTGCAGTTAGATATGCCGCTGAGATTGTTAGGTCCGACAAGACATGACGACGCAGAGCTTTGGTAAAGCGATTCGCCGAACTGAGGATGATCGGCTCATAAGAGGCCACGGTTCGTTTACAGACGACGCGGGATCAGCAGGTCTTTCGTTAACCATGATTAGGTCCCCGTATGCCAATGCGCGAATACTTTCTATTGACGTTTCAGAAGCGTGGGACGTTGAAGGCGTTCAGGCGGTTCTGACCTACAACGATTTACCGGGGCGTCTCGTTGAACCACTACCGCTGCTTATCCCTCACCCCTCGCTTGTAGCCCCCAGAACGCAATACATCCTCGCCAAGGAACACGTTCGCTATGTCGGCGAGGCGGTCGTGGCGATCTTCGCAACAGATCGCTACGTGGGCGAAGACGCAGCGGAACGAGTGATTGTCGAATATGAGCCGCGAGAGGCGGTTGTTGGGATTGACGCGGCCCTTGGCCCCAATTTAGTTCACGACGATGTACCAGGAAATGTCGCTGCTGACCATGTTGAGCACGTCGGGAACGTGGATCAGGCACTGGTCGGGGCTCCCCATGTACTTGAACTAGATCTCGACATGGAAAGAAGCATGGGCAGTTCCCTAGAGGGCAGAGCCAGCCATGCGACATGGGACCGACACAGTCGAAAACTGCGAATTCAAAATGCCACCCAGACGCCCACGAGTGTCCGCTTTGCCGTAGCAAATATTCTTGAGATTCCGGACGAGCAAGTTGAGGTGTTTGCGATTGATGTAGGTGGAGGCTTCGGCACGAAGGTCATTCACCCTTGGCCTGAAGACATCCTTACCGCATGGGGGGCGATCGAATACGAGCGCCCAGTTAAGTTCACAGAAGATCGCGTGGAGCATTTCATCTCCTCATCGCATGAAAGAGCTCAACGGCATCAGATCAAGGTTGGCTTTGACGACGAGGGACGAATTCTGGGTCTAGATGTGGACTTCGTGCATGACAACGGTGCCTATACCCCTTATGGAATGATCGCTCCATTGATCACGGCCACACAATTACCAGGGCCTTACAAGCTGCCGAACTATCGAGTTCGGTTCAGAAGTGTTTATACAAACACGGTTCAGGTGACCCCTTATCGGGGGGCTGCTCGTCCGCACGCAGTGTTCTCAATGGAACGAACTATTGATCGGATCGCGGCATTTCTGGACATTGATCGGGCGGAATTGAGGAGGCGTAACTTCATACAGCCCGACGAATTTCCTTATGACTTGGGCATGATCTTCCAAGACGGGCGTCCAGCCATCTATGACTCGGGTAATTATCCGGAACTTTTAGAGAAAGTTTTGGCAATGATTGACTGGGACGGTTTCCCTGAACGACGCTCCCAAACACCGTCGGGCCGACGTCGTGGTATCGGTGTGGCGTGTTACGTCGAAGGCACCGGACTCGGCCCTTACGAAGGGGGACATGTTCGGGTAGAGACCGGGGGAAAGGTTCAAGTGTCTACTGGGCTTGCCTCAAGTGGCCAGGGTCACCACACTGTTTTCGCTCAGATTGTTGCTGACGAATTAGGTGTTCCCTTTGAAGATGTGGAAGTCGTGACCGGGGACACCCGACGCTTTCAATATGCGGTAGGCACCTTTGCCTCTCGAGCCGCAGTGATGAGCGGCAATGCTGTTGCTGAGGCAGCGCGGCTGGTGAAAGAGAAAGCGATCCAGATAGCGGCAGAAGCACTCGAAGCGAACCCTGACGACCTTGAGATTGTTGATGCTCAAGTTCAAGTCAAAGGAACGCCAGCTCGAGGCATACCTCTGGCTCAAGTAGCGGTATTGGCGAACCCTCTTCGGTACTCGTTCAGCGAAGCGGCGCGAGCAGCAACCCAGTTCGCAGGCGCAGGGGACCTAGATGAGCCACCTATTAAGCCGGGGGAAGACCCCGGTCTCGAAGCAGCTGGTTGGTATTCCCCAGTCCGCGCCACCTTTGCAAGCGGGGCTCATGCTGTAGAAGTCGAGGTTGATACCGCTACCTCAGAAGTAGAGATCCTCCGCTACTGCGTAGTTCATGATTGTGGGCGATTGATTAATCCACTAATTGTCGAAGGCCAAATCCACGGTGGGGTTGCGCAAGGAATAGCGGGAGCTCTCTATGAAAAGATGGCTTATGACGAAGATGGGAATCTTCAGAACGCGTCCTTTATGGACTTTCTGATGCCCTATTGCACTGAAATTCCTGAAGTAGAGATCGATCACTTGGAGACCCCGAGTCCTTTGAACCCACTGGGCATAAAAGGGGCGGGGGAGGCCGGTGTGATCCCAGTTTCCGCGGTCATCGCAGCGGCGGTTGAAGATGCTGAAGGATTTCAAATCAACCACATGCCTTTATTCCCCTCTGAACTCCACGAAATGCGTTTAATGAATGCGGAAGTGTCTGAATAAATAACTTCGGATTCAGGGATCTGGATAACAAACGGCGCCGCTCGTCGGACACTTCTCACTTCGTTGTGTGAAATCTGAAAACCTGGGCGCACCTGTACTGCCCAAATTAAGATGCCGGACGGAATACTGAACCTGCTCTGAGAGGGAGGTGCGTAGCATGCCGTTCGCCGCTCACAAGGTGTTACTCGGAGGGGTATCAGATTCGAGTGGTCTTGAAACCTTGATATCGGATGGGGAAATTAATCCCGACCATGTGATTGCCATTGTTGGGAAAACAGAAGGCAACGGGGGAGTCAATGACTACACCAGAATTTTGGCAGACCAAGCTTTTCGCTCAACGCTTTTGAGTTCAGGCAGTCGCTCCACCCCAGAAATTGAGCAAATTCCGATGGCTTGGTCTGGAGGGACTGATGGTGTGCTCTGCCCGAACGCAGTAATTTTCACCCAAGATGGCATAACCCCCGAAGGGGACGGCCCTCCCCGACTTTCGGTCGGCATTTCAATGAGTGATTCGATAAAGCCTGAGGACATAGGTAGACCAAAGATGGTCAACGTGATCGCCGATGGTGTGCGTGTCGCAATGGATCAAGCAGGTATCTCGAATCCCGGTGACGTCCATTTTGTTCAGACCAAGACTCCTCTCTTAACGATGGAATCGATAAATGATGCCGCCCGTCGCGGCGAGACAGTGTTCACCCATGAGCCTTTGGAATCCATGGCTATTTCTAATGGGACGGCGGCGCTTGGAGTCGCGGTTGCGCTCGGTGAAATAGATATGCCCGAAGCTGAGCAGATTGGACACGATCTTGACTTGTACTGCACGGTGGCATCCTGCTCATCTGGTGTTGAATTGGACTGTGGCCAAATTGTGGTGGTGGGAAACGCAGCTGGAGCGGGTGGAAAGTTTCGAGTCGGTCACTCAGTCATGAAAGACGCCATTGACTCTGAGGGTGTTTATGAAGCGATCCGTAACGCGGGCCTCCCGGTATCGGGGAACCAGTTACCAAAGGATCTCCCCGGCAACATCGTCCAGATTTTTGCTAAAGCAGAAGCTGACCCTCGAGGGACGCTTCGCGGCTATCGCCAAGTAATGCTCAACGATTCCGACGTCCACCATCATCGGCAAATCAAGGCTGCTGTCGGGGGAGTTATAGCAGCTGCTATAGAAGACCCAGCCGTCTTTGTGTCAGTCGCCGCGCTTCACCAAGGGCCTCCAGGAGGAGGCCCGGTGGCAGCGCTTGTGGAGTTATTTGATGACTGATGTAGCCGCGGCGAGTCTGATGTTGCGAGATGCTTCTCCCGACACCATTGTGATTCGTGAACCTCGCGATGGTTATCAATTTCCCAATGGCGTTGTTACTGAATTTGAAGTGGAACTGCCAATAGCGGCCCGGCGGTGGTGGAACCCCACATGCCCCAAAACAAAATTTGACAAGAAATGTGTTGACCAGTTTTTGTCTTATGCCCAATTCCCCAAGCTTCCATCGCGGCCCGAGGCTTGCGTTGGATGGGGCCCCGGTCTGACCCCTGCGGGTGATGACGTCGTTTTGGGGATGCTGATCACATTTCATGCCCTAGAAAGGCCGAGCCTCTCCAACGATCTTTACGAGGTTTGCCGAAAAGATGCGACGACCGCGTACTCATACGAATTACTTCGTTACGCGTCTCGAGGTCAGGCTGCGCGGCCAGTGCTCCATTTGATGGAGGCACTGGGAGGCTTTGGAGATCTTGACCAGGCGGTAGAGTCACTTGCCAATTTTGGAGCTACTTCGGGTGGATATGTGATGGAGGGTGTTCGTCAAGCTTTGAACATCGCATCCAAGAGTGAGCCAGTGTGATTGACCACGTAGAACTCCGTGCAGGCGTTTACCGGGATTCAGTAACACTGATGCTGCTGACCAGGACACTCTCACAAGACAACGAGATCAGCGACCCCATAGTTGCAATGGCAACGACCTTAAATATGGAGCTAGCTAAGACCGCTGGCTACGAAGTTCCTGAAGGGTCTGGCGGCGAGTTGCTCATAGCATTTAGAGCTGAAGAAGAAGTCATCTCTCAATGCGTACAACTGATTGATGACCTGTTGAATCGATCGCGGCAGTCCACTGTTGCAGATGAGACGCTGAATCATCGACCAAGATCGCTTGGGCGTCTAGCCACAGATTCGCAATCGGACGTTGCCCTAATTTCAGTTCCCGGCGAGCACGCCGCTTATCAGGCTGTTGAGGCGATTGAAGCTGGGACGCACCCAGTGATCTTCAGTGACAACGTAGCTATCAAAAATGAGCTGAGCCTCAAAAAACAAGCGAGAGAGCTCGGACTGCTCGTTATGGGCCCGGATTGTGGGACAGTAATTCTTGACGGCGTCGGCTTAGGTTTCGCAAATGTGATACCCGCAGGCCCAATAGGTCTCATTTCCGCATCGGGTACCGGAGCGCAGCAAGTGCTCGCATTGTGTGATCATGCAGGGGTTGGAGTTCGTCACGTCTTGGGACTCGGAGGGAGAGACCTTACGGATGAGATCGGCGGCATCTCCGCCCAGATCGGACTGGCCATGTTGGACGACGACCCGACTGTGGAAGTCATCGGCATAGTCGCTAAGGAGGTAGGTCCCGCAACAAGGCTGCTGTTGGAAGATGCGGCCTCGAAACTCTCGAAGCCAGTTGTTTGGGTCCCGACGGGAGACCTTACGAATGGAACTGCGCAACTTCTCGAAGTCGCAAGCTTTGAGCTTCCGCCCGTACCCATATGGGGACCAGCCATTGAGCGGCCAAATGGAAGTGGTCGTCTAGTTGGACTATTCAGCGGCGGCACATTAGCTGTCGAAGCTCAAGCAATTGCGCAGGCGTCGGGCTGCGAAGCTGAAATTGTGGATCTCGGTGCTGATGAATACACAGTCGGAAGGCCGCACCCAATGATTGACAACACCCTCCGACTAGAGCGACTAGCAGAAGTGAGCAGAGATGAAACTGTAGGAACAGTGTTAGTCGATGTAGTCCTCGGCCATGGTGCTTCACCAGACCCAGCGGCGGAATTAAAGGACGCTCTTGGGGATATCTCGGTCCCTGTTTTTGTTTCCCTAATCGGGACAAACGGTGACCCACAAAATTTTGATTCACAAGTGAACCAGCTGACTCAGGCTGGAGCTGAAGTTCATTTATCCAATGCAAGTGCGACCAAGGCAGCAGTAATTCGATGACGGAACAAGATGGATCGGGACTGCTTCGTAACCCGAAAATTTCTGCTGTAGGAATTCAACTGCTCTCAGATGCCATTCGGGATCAAGGAACTGCGGTTGCTGACGCAGCGTGGCAACCTCCGCGTGACGGATTGGCGCTTTCTTTGTCACAGATCGCTGCCGACCAACGAAGAGTCAACGCAAACCAACAAGCAGTTCAAGCGATGATCGAAGCGCGCCCGGAAGTAGTTGGTGTGACGACAGCCCACCAGGCGCTGGGCCTCGAAAGGCGACAGTTCCTGCATTCTGGTCCGCCGATTTCGTGGCAAAACGCATCCGGGCCGCTAAGAGGTGCTCTCGTGGGAGCGCTCCTGCTAGAAGGCGAAGCTGCCGACGCCGATGAAGCTTGGCAACTTTGTGAAGCAAATGAGATTGAACTCTTGCCGTGTCATAGCCGGGGGGCGGTAGGGCCTATGGCGGGGGTCATTAGCTCCTCAATGTCGCTGTATGAAGTGCGAGACGAAGTAAATCAGCAAGTCGCCTACTCGAACCTCAACGAAGGACTCGGCAAGGTCCTGCGAATGGGTGCATACTCGCCCGAGGTAATTGATCGCCTTCGGTGGATTAATTCACGTCTCGCTCCAATCCTTTCGGAAGCTTTTGCCCGACAGGGTCCCTTTGATGTGCGGGCGTTACTTGCTCAGTCTCTCCAAATGGGAGACGAAGGCCACAACCGAAATCGTGCGGGGTCAGCCTTGTTTCTCCGCGAAATGTCGTCTTCGATTGCGCAATGCGACGTCAGCAGTGCGGAAATTTCGCAGGTTTTTGATTTCATAAACGGAAACGAACATTTTGTTTTAAATATGGTGATGCCCGCCGCCAAAGCATCCGCAGACGCCGCTCGGAACATACCGGGTTCGACAATGGTGGTGGCTATGGCTCGCAACGGAACTGAATTTGGAATTCAAGTCAGTGGAGCCGGAGATCAATGGTTCACAGCCCCAGCAAACACGCCTGAAGGAATCTTATTCCCAGGGTTTTCCGACAAAGACATCAATCCCGATATTGGTGACTCAACCATTATGGAAACATACGGGATTGGTGGCTTCGCAATGGCCTGTGCTCCGGCTATCGTCCGATTTGTAGGAGGATCCGTGGAACTAGCGCACCAAAAAACCCATCAAATGTATGAGATTACGCTCGCAGAAAATCCGCACCTACAAATTGCTTCCTTGGACTTTCGTGGCACCCCGACTGGCATAGACGTCGCGAAAGTAGTGTCGACCCAGATTCTCCCCGCGGTTAATACCGGTATGGCGGGCAAAGAAGCTGGAACAGGCCAAGTTGGTGCAGGCCTAGTAGAGCCTCCGATGTCTTGTTTCGAACAGGCCTTAGTGGCAGTAGCAGAGACAGGTGACAGTGCATGACAGTCCGAATTGGTATCGATACCGGTGGAACTTTCACAGACGTTGTGGCGTTTAATGAAGCGACGGGTGAGCTTCATGCGACCAAAACCCCGTCAGTCCCCTCGAACCCCGCAGAAGCTTTTGTCGAAGGTATCCGGCTGATACTCGATCAAGCGACTCTCGTGTCTGACGAAGTTTCCACCGTCAGCCACGGTACGACAGTAGCGACTAACTCGTTGCTCGAAGATGATATGAGTGGTCTGGGTTTGATCACGACTCAAGGATTTCGACACGTATTAGAAATTGCTCGGCAAAGTGTCCCAGATGGATATGGCAACTCATACTTCTGGGTCAAACCAGACAGAATCGTTCCACTCCACCTCGTTCAAGAAGTGTCGGAACGTCTTGACGCGCGAGGAGAAGTAGTCGAAGAACTCAACGAAGAGAGTGTGGTAGCTGCGGCACGGTTCTTCCGGGACAACGGAGTTCGTTCAATCGGAGTGTGTTTACTCCACTCCTATCTCAACTCGTCTCACGAAGAACGAGTCCAGGAGATCATTTCCGAAGTGTTTCCGGACGTCACTGTTTCGATTAGCTCGCAAGTTCTTCGTGAGTACCGCGAATACGAAAGGTCGGTGACCACTCTCGTCGACGCATTTGTAAAAGACCGAGTGGTTGAATACATCTCAAGCATCAGTGACCGGCTTGAACTTATTAGCGATTCCGAACCCCCAGCGTTCTACGTCATGAAAAGCAATGGAGGGATTATTTCGTCTGAAGCCGTGGGAGATCAGCCGATTACGACGGTTTTGTCTGGACCTGCTGCTGGAGCGTTAGGCGCTGCAGAAGTCGCTCGCCACGCCGGATTCGAACAAGTACTGGCGCTTGATGGAGGAGGAACCTCAACAGACGTCACCGTCGTTCAAGGGGCCGAGCCGGCACTGACCACTGAAGGCTCGATCGGACGTCATCCCATGAAAGTTCCGATGATCGACATTGTCACAGTCGGCACCGGTGGAGGGTCGATAGCTTGGATCAGCCCCGAGGGCGGTCTCAAGGTCGGTCCACAATCTGCTGGAGCGGCCCCCGGTCCGTTGTGCTACGACACAGGGGGCGAATCACCGGCTGTAACAGACGCTCACCTTGTTTTGGGCCGCATTCCTTCAAATTTGATCGGCGGGGGCATCCAATTAAACAGGGAAAAGGCGTCTCACGGGCTTGAGGCATTAGCTGCCGATCTCGGACTAACGCTCGAAGAATGTGCCTCTGGAGTGTTGGAAATAGCAGCTTGGAATCAAGCAAACGCAATAAGGCAGGTCACGGTTCGCAAAGGACTTGACGTTCGAGATTTCGCTTTATGCGCTTTTGGGGGGTCGGGACCGCTCCAAGCTTGCCGACTAGTCGACTTATTAGGTCTCGAGGCAGCGATCGTCCCACCGGACCCGGGTAATTTGAGCGCGTATGGACTTCTAGTAGTGGATTTGCGTCATGACGAGGTTCAAACAATCGCCCAAACTGATGGCGAGCTATCTAGACAAGAACTTGAAGAAACCTTCTCCGTTCTTGAGCAACGCGCAGCATCAGCGTTAGAAGACCAAGGATATGCCCAGGCAGATCAGCGCCTTGCCCGTTGGGTCGACCTGAGATATGAGGGACAGGCATTCGAAGTTCAGACAAGCGCGCCCAGCGGACAAATAGACGAATCATTCATACCCCAAGTTTTAGGGAGTTTTCATGATGAGCATGAGCGTCTGTATGGATACTGTTATCGAGATCGGCCCGAAGTAGTAGTTGAATGGGTGAACTTGAGAGCCACATCGTTTGGACCAATTGAGCGACCCAACCCACAAACAATCAATGTTGGCACGGGCGCAGAACCAACCGATCGGCGCGAAGTTTATTTCGGTGAGTGGAAGAACGTCCCAATTTTCGATCGGTCGACACTTGGCAAAGGTGACACTATTCGGGGACCAGCGATAATTGAGGAGTTTGGCTCTACAACCCCCCTAGCGCCAGACTTTGAGGCCGTAGTTGATTCTTTAGGAAACCTGGTTATCAAGCCGATCAAGCTCAAAGGAGGCTCTAATGAAGGAGGTTGACCCGATCGTTGTTGAAATCGTCGAAGGAACCCTCGCCTCGGTAGAGGCCGAAGTTGAAGACGCCATTGGTCGTACAGCCCGGTCGCCCATGATCAGAGATCAACATGACTTTCGCGCAGGTATTCACGATGCGCGAATGCGAAAGTTAACTGGGCGGTCGTACTCAGCATTAGTTGATCCGGTCCTTCGTGACTTTCCTATCGAGTCAATGCGACCTGGTGACATCTATTTCCACAACGATGTCTATCTTTCCGAAGGTGGCATTGGACACCTTCCTGACCTTTGTGTCACGGTGCCGGTTTTCGCTGAGGGGCAGGTGGTGGCCTTCGTGCAAGCATTTGGCCACCACGACGACATTGGGGGGAAAGTACCAGGATCGATGCCCAGTGATGCTTTGTCGGTCTTCGAAGAAGGTTTGATGGTCCCGCCTATCAAGCTCTACGACCAGGGAATTGCCAATGAAGCTGCGTTAAGAATCATGACGCGTAACACTCGTCTACCGGAGAGTTTGGCGGGCGATCTTGACGCCGAATGTTCCGCTTGCAGGATGGGCGCAGACCGTTTGGCAGAATTATTCGAACGGTATGGAGTGGAGCTTGTTACGGCATGCTTCGATGCCATCATTGACCGCACGACCGAGACCTTCCGAAGAGAAATCCTCGCCAAGATTCCAGAGGGCTCTTGGACGTGGGAGGACTACGCAGAACACGACGGGGTCGATCCCCCGAAGCTTCATTGCCAGAGGATTACTCTGACTAAAACGCCGGAGAAATTGATACTTGATTTAAATGGGACTAGCCCACAAGCAAAAGGACCCATCAACCACGCTGGTGATTATGCGGACGGAGTTTTTCTTAAGAAATGGCTCGCACCGATTCTGAGAAATCTGGCTGACACACCCGAACGAATGGCTGAATTAGATGTCAACGAGGGGGTTGTCCCCCTCTTTGAGATTAAGTTCCCCCCGCCTGGAACCCTCGTTACGCCAGTATTCCCAGCTCCAACAAATGCCAGAACGTTTGTCATTCTGCGACTCTTAGGGGTTCTAGCAGGGGTTTTAGCGAAAGCAACTGGCGGCCGGATGCCTGCTGATCAGGAAACAATTCGTTACACGGGTATTGAAGGATTAGACCAAGACGGTGATTGGTTCTTCAGTCGCGAAATTTTAGGAGGAGGATCCGGAGGGCGTTATTACGCTGACGGTAGCGACGCTATCCATGTCGTTCCCGACTCCAAAAATCTTCCGGCTGAGTTTGTCGAGGGACGCTTCCCTGTCCGAATTGAAACACTCGGCTTAGCCGCAGATTCTGGAGGTGCAGGCAAGTACCGAGGAGGCCTGGGTTACCAGAAAGAAATCCGGGTGTTAGCTGACGATGCAAAGTTCATGTCGATTGCGGATCGCTCGATTCTTTCTTGTTGGGGCCTAAACGGGGGCAAGGCAGGCGCGCCATTCAAAGTGACAATCAACCCCGGCACCGACGACGAGCAGGTTATGGAGGGTTTGTGCGATAGAGAGCCGATTGACCACGGGGCACTCATTCGCGTGGAGACAACTGGTGGCGGCGGCTGGGGCGACCCGCTTGAGAGAGACACTTCTTTAGTCCAGTTAGATGTACTTCAAGGCAAAGTTTCTCAGCAGGCCGCAAAGAACGACTATGGCGTTGTTTTTGTTAGCCACTCCGAGGTGCCGGAAGTTGATCTGGCAGAAACTCAGGCCCTCCGGGAAGCCATGATTAAAAAACGCGGATCCTTAAAGTTCTTTGATCGAGGACCGGGCTTCGAACTGCTTGCTGGCGCGTCAGAAGCTGAGGTGGATCAGATTTGACAGCGCTTGACCAAATGATTCTGAGTTGGTTGAAGCCAACCTTGACGACTCGAGTCGGGTCTGGCGAATTCTAAGAATTAGACAAACCATCAGGAACATTTGACATGACCGATTGAGGCCCACTTTCTCCCGGCCAAGGATCTGACAGTTCCCACGCTGCATCAAAGGTCCCAATTTGATATTGGATACCCCGCAGAAAGAGCCACTTCATTGTGTCTTGCTGGTAAGGAGTTGAGTGGGCGCCAGCTTCGTTCAGCCCTTGCTCAGTTGCCAGTCGCAGCTTTACGTAGAAAGGGTCCACCCATTGTTGGAGCCATTCGTTTTGTAAACCAGGCAAATCTGTTGGTTTTTCTTTCTCGTAGCGTTCTCCAAAAGTCTTATCGAAGGAGTAACAGACGTAGAGCGCTGCACATATGTCGCCGAAAGACCCTTCGTGAATGGTGCGCACCCAAAAGTTAAGGAAAGCATCACGACGAGGACGCGCTGCCCATCTGGAGCTGCCAAATGGCCCAACTTTTTCTAATAGCTTCAGCTCAACCCGACCGTCATCCGAGCGTCTCGAATACTCCTGTTCGAGTTCTACTAAAGGATTCCCAGGCGGGACCTTTGGATACGCAACCTCGGTGATGTGTTGCCCGAGATACGGTAAATCTTGCGCCAACCAGTATTCGAAGCGGTCTTCGTCCAACTGGTTGTCGAAAAGAGCGTCAATCCATGGATGATGCTCGAAAGCGGACCAAGCGTCAGACGCGAATTCCATGCATTCGTCAAGAAAAGTCATCAGTTTCTCCTTAAGTCAATTCGTTGCTTCTTGGATGGCACTCCAAACCCGATCAGGGGTCAGTGGCATATCAATGTGGCGGACGCCCAAATGGGACACTGCATCGATAACCGCATTTTGGACAGCTGCTGGTGATCCGATTGTTGGTGCTTCACCGATGCCTTTTACTCCCAAAGGGTTCCTATCAGTCGGTGTCTCCTGGTGGATTCTTTCGATTCGCGGTAAATCCGCGGCAGCCGGGATGGCGTAGTCGGCGAAGTTAGTAGTCAACGGGTTGCCGTATTCGTCGTATTTGAACTCTTCGAATAGTGCTTGAGCAATCCCTTGGACCACTCCGCCGTGTACTTGGCCTTCTACTATCGAACGGGAAAGTGTGTGCCCGCAGTCGTCAAGAGCCAAGTATCGAAGAATTTTGACTTCACCCGTTTCCAGATCAACTTCGACCAAACAAAAGTGTGCTCCAAATGGAAAAGTCGCCCCATTGGCAACGTAATCCGCTTCAGCTTTCAGTAGTCCCGATTGATTTAAGTCAGCCCAGGTAACCATGATGGAAGGTGTACCCACTACGTGGAACTGAGCGGATGTGGCATCGAAGACAACGTCATCGATGTTGGCTTCTAATAGTTCTGCTGAACGTTCCCGCCCTTGGTCGATCAATGCCTCGCACGCTAGATGCAAAGCTGAACCACCGATTTGAGTAGATTTCGACCCCCCGGTTCCGGTTCCTCGCGGGACTAAAGCAGTATCCCCGTATACGACATCGATCTGGCTCGCATCAATGCCGAGACTGCGGCTTACGAGCTCTCGATAGCCGGTCGCGTGGCTGTGGCCCTGAGCTACTGAGCCAGTCTTAATGACCAGGTGACCTGAGTCGAGAAATTCGGCGCAACCATACTCGCCCTCTTCTCCGGGGTTTGTGATTTCAACATACGAAGAGATCCCCATCCCTAGCTGGATTGACTGCTGCTCGCTACGCCGTTCCCGTTGGATCTCGCGAAGGTCGTTGTACCCAACAGTCTCCAAAATCGATTCAAGGGCACCTTGGTAATCACCCGAGTCATAGACCACACCAGTCGCAGTTGGAATACCGACTTCACTTTCAGTGAAGAGATTTTTCCGTCTGAGTTCTGCGGGATCGACGGCAATTTCGTAGCTGTAGAGGTCCATCATTCGTTCGAGCATGGTGGTTGACTCGGGACGGCCCGCTCCGCGGTATGCAAGCAAGGGTGGCGTGTTAGTGAGAACTGATTGACTGCTGACTTCGACGTTTTCGATCGCGTACGGCCCAGCACCCATAACCCCCAACATTCGAGGTAAAAAGCTTCCAACATCGGGGTAGGCACCGGAATTTTGGATCACTCTGGCCCGAAATGCCTTTAGGTTCCCTTCTTGATCACCGCCGAGTTCTGCGTATTGAATTTGATCTCGGCCATGCCCGAGATCGAGCATGGCTTCCGTCCGGTTCTCGTGCCAGCGAGCAGCACCTTTAATTTTCCGGGCCACCCACGCGGTCAAGACTTCAGGTGGCGACAATCCCCGTTTAGCTCCGAAAGAACCACCGACATCTGGGACAACAACGCGCACGTTCTCCGGGCTTAATTCAAAAATACGACAAAGGCCATCTCGCACGGCATGCGCACTTTGTGTCGTGGACCATTGTTGCAGTGACGATCCATCCCAACGCGAGATAGCACCCCGACTTTCGATGGGACAGGGCGCCACGCGGTTATTGACGATTCGCTGCTTTACAACGACTTCGCAATCATCGAAGAGTGACTCGTCATTACCCGTGGTTAGTTCGAGAGAAATATTGGTTGGTGTGTTTTCGTCGACCAACACAAGGTCTGCCACAGCATCTTCCGTGCTGATGATGGGGTCAAGATCTTCATATTCAACGACAACCAGCTCTGCCGCGTCGATCCCTTCTTTGACGGCGTCCGAAACAACAATCGCAATAATTTCTCCTACATAACGAACGGCTTTGTCAGCTATCCAAGGGCGGAGCATCTGTTGATTGTTGGCAGGAACGGGAGATGGAAAGGGGTCTAAATCGATGTCTGCTGCCGTGAATACCGCGATCACGCCAGGTTGTTCCAGCGCTGGGCCTGTATCGATAGAAAGTATCTTTGCCCGCGCCGACGTCGAGCGGACGAAAGAGACACAGGCGGCGTCATCAAGTTCGATGTTCTCCATGAATTGGCCTGCCCCGCGAAGAAGACGGTTATCTTCAGTTCGAGATGACATAACTCAAGTTCACTTTCTTGACGCGCTCAGCTTAAGAACGTGTTCGTTTTCGCCACTAGATGAGGCCGTCGCATAGACCGCGTGACATGTATTGTCCATCGCCTGCTCGTCCGAGATATTCAGTGCCTTCGACTACAACTTTTCCGCGCAGCAAAACCGTGTCAACCTTGCCAGTCACTTCGTGACCCTCGTAACAGGAATAGTCAACATTCATGTGGTGGGTATCGGCAGAAATTGCATGGGGGCTGTCCGGGTCAAATAGCACGATGTCAGCATCGGCTCCGGGTGCAATAGTGCCTTTACGCGGGTACAAGCCAAACATTTGGGCTGGTGCGCGAGAGCACATGTCCACCCACCGATTAAGGGAAAGTCTGCCTTCGGCAACCGCCCCTTGATACATCAGTTCCATGCGGTGTTCAACGCCTGGTATGCCGTTGGGGATATTTCGAAAGTCGCCGCGCCCAAGCTCTTTTTGCGTCCAACAAAATGGGCAGTGGTCAGTCGCAATGACTTGGAGATCATTTGTGGCAAGTCCTCTCCAAAGCTCAGCCTGATGATCGCTTGGTCGAAGCGGCGGTGAACAAACGTACTTTGATCCTTCAAAGTCGGGCCTTTCGAGGTCAGTGAGGTCAAGAAATAAATATTGTGGGCATGTTTCAGCAAATACGTTCAGTCCTCGGTCCCTAGCAGCAACTACTTCTTGAAGGGCTTCAGCTGAAGAAAGGTGCACGATGTAGAGGGGGCAGCCGGCAATTTCTGCAAGCACCACCGAACGATGCACTGCTTCGGCTTCTAATAGGGCAGGTCTTGTTAATGAGTGATAGACGGGGTCAACCTGGCCTTTTTCGACCGCTTGATCTCTAAGAACATCAATAGCGATGCCGTTCTCTGCGTGCATTTGGATAAGTGCGCCGTTTTCACCGGCCTTTTGATAACAAGTCAACAATTGAGCGTCGGTGGAATACATTCGGCCTGGGTACGCCATAAACATCTTGAAGCTGGTGATTCCTTCATCGACGAGCATGTCCATTTCTTTGGGTGTTTGGTCGTCAACTTCGTTCACCATCATGTGAAAGCCATAGTCGACGGCACAGTCGCCCTGGGCCATTTGGTGATAATGCTCAAGACCATCCAGAAGACTGCCGCCGGTTGCCCGCCATGCGAAGTCAATGATCGTCGTCGTGCCGCCGAAAGCGGATGCTCGCGTCCCGGTTTCAAAGGTGTCCAGGACCGGTGCTATTTGACCTTCGGATTCGAAATGAGTGTGTACGTCTATCCCGCCAGGGACTACAAGCCTGTCGGTCGCATCGATTACCAAAGCATCTTCAGAAAATGAGCGGCTTATATCGGAGTCGGAGTCAACAAGGCCTACTACCTTTTCATCCACGATCATGACATCTGCATTCATTGTTTCGATCGCAGTTACAACTTTTCCGCCCTTAATCAATGTTTTCATGGGTGTTTACTCCTTATTGGAAGTGCGACGGAATGGGAGCCCCAGCCGCGGCCGTCGCTGAATCTGCAATATCCAAGGCTCTGTCAAAGATAGAAAGAGCCCAATCAATTTGTTGGTGTTCAACCACGAATGGAGGGTTCGCGAAGAGATAAGGGCCGCGAAGAACACATGCGAGACCCTCGTCAGCGAAAAGCTTCTTCATCTCTTGGTCTGCTTTAGCAGTTGGTCCCGTCAGGGGGAAGAGTTCAAGGCGGCTTTCTTGGTCATATACCAATTCCATTGCCGTGAATAAGCCACTGCCCCGAACTTCACCAACACTAATGTGACGAGATGCCAGTTCGTTCAAACCGTTGAGCAGGTAATTTCCCATTTCCTGTGATCGCTCAATCAGGTTGTCTGTCTCATAAATGGGAATGGTTGCATTTGCTGCAGCTAGCGCTACTGGATGACTCTGGTACGTGAGACCTGAGCCTAAGGGACGGTCATGTACTGCTTCGGCGATTTGGTCGCTTACGATACATGCACCTAAAGGCAGGTACCCAGAAGTCATGCCCTTGGCTACGGTCATGATGTCGGGGGTCACGCCTTCGTGGTTGACAGCGAACCAATCACCAGTCCGTCCGAAACCAGTCATTACTTCATCGCAGATAAGAAGAATCCCGTATTGGTCGCAAAGAGCGCGAAGGCCTGACAGCCACCCATCGGGAGGGATTATCAACCCGTTTGATCCAGTTATAGGTTCAACAATGATGGCTGCAATGGTGTGTGGTCCTTCAAGCTGAATAATCTGCTTAATCTGGTCCAAGTTGAATTTGCAGAATTCCTTCTCGTCGGCAATCCAGGGGCATCTGTAGTGGTAGGGGTCTGGGATTCGAACAATGTCTCCCATGCCACTTTCTACCGGCTCACGTCGCGGGTCTCCGCCCAGCGCTAAAACCTGGTGGGTTGCACCGTGGTAGGACCTGTATCGCGACAGGATTTTCTTCCTTCCGGTAACCAATCTGGCTGTTCGGATAGCGGCTTCGTTGGCGTCAGAGCCGGCCAGAGTGAAGAAAGACTTTGTAAGACCCTTTGGGGTGATTCCAGCCAGTTTCTTTGCAACTTCAGCTCGTACTTCTGTAACCATGAACGGTGATACGAAAGAAATCTTTTCCATTTGTTTGGATACAGCTTTGGTTATTCGCTGGTCTCCATGGCCAATGTTTACGTTCATAGCGATTGAGTTGAAGTCGAGAATTTCGCGGCCGTCTATTGTGTATAAATAGCAGCCTTCGCCGCGATCTATTGCTAGAGGGTTTACATCCTGAGTTCCCCATTCGAACAATGAGTACGTGCGGCAAAGATCAACGACTTCGGAAGCGTGCATGAATCCTCCCAAATCCGGTAGATCGCTATGGCGCGACTATGGGTTCGTAGGTGTCAGGTCGACGGTCTCTCCAAAAGAGCAAATCGATTCGTGTCTCACGAACTGAAGCGAGGTCGAGATCAGCTATGAGGACTTCTTCGGACTCCCCGGCCTCCGCAATTATCTCCCCGTAGGGGTCGCAGAAATAACTGTGACCATAGAATTCGTTGGGCCCTTCTGACTCAACCCCGACCCGGTTGATCGTGCCAACGAAGTAGAGGTTGGCGATAGCGTGACCGCGTTGTTCCGTGAACCAAAGTTGTCTTGATCGGCCAGCGGTTGCTGACGGGATGAACACTAGCTCGGCTCCGTTGAGGCCTAATGCCCGTGCTCCCTCAGGAAAATGCCGGTCATAACAAATGTAGACACCGACTTTGCCAATTGAGGTGTCAAACACGGGGTACCCCAAATTTCCTGGTTTGAAATAGAACTTCTCTTGGAAATTGGGGCCATGAGGGATGTGGTTTTTTCGGTATTTACCGAGGTATGAACCGTCAGAATCAATGACAACTGCAGTGTTGTAATAAAACCCGTCCGCTTTCTCGTACAGAGGAACAACTAGAACCATGTTGAGTTCTTGAGCGAGTTCTTGCATCGCACTGGTAGTTGGCCCGTTTGGGGCTTCTTCGGCCAGGTCAAACCACTTTGGGTTTTCTGTCTGACAGAAGTACGGCCCGGTGGCGAGCTCTTGCAAGCAGGCAACCTGAGCGCCCTTTCCGGCAGCCTCCCGCAAAAGGGAGGTCTGCCGGTCAAGCATTGCTTCTAAGGGCTGTAACCCTGTTGTTTGAATTAGTGCAGCTCTAACAACAGAGCTCATGGTTTCCTCCAGTTATCCAAATAGCTCTCGTGGATCAAGATCCATTGGTTTGAAGTTGTTGCCGTACAGGTCACCCTCAGGCATCTTTTCGCTACGTAGCGCCCGATCACGGTGAGACATATCGAATGAGTCTTTCGACGCAGGACTCTCGATGACCCCGTAGTTGTAGAGGATGTCTGCTGTTTCTTGGTACATGCCGTCAGTCAGGTTGAATAAACCATTCGTAGAAGGCCACAACAGTTTGTTGACCTCGTTCATTTGCCAAGTCTGGAAGTCACGCGGTAGCGCTGTCCCATTAGCAAGAACGATTTCGATACAACTTTCCGGGTTGTCTCTGCAGTGAATCCAACCGCGGGCTGTCGCTCGAATGAATCGCTCAGCGATGTCAGGGTTAGCTGCCAACCATGACTCAGTGGTCACGAGGGAGTCCTCAAGAGTTGCTGTTCCTTCCTCGTTCGGATCCCACATGAGTATCTCGCGGTCACTTTCGTTACCTGCGAGAGCTTGGGCGTATTCGTTGTAGGTCATGGCAGAAGCTAGATCTAATTGGCCATCGAGGAACGCGACCATGTCCCAGCCTTGGCTGAAGATATTGGCGTCTGCGTCAACGTTCATTCCGAATTTACCGAAAGCTGCTGAAACTTTGGGTTCGAAGCCACCCCAAAGACCAATGGTCTTCCCTGCCCAGTCGGGTACGCCTCCAATATCCAAATCATCGAAATAGACCAGTCTGTAAGCACCTCTTTCGAATACTTGACCCATGCTCACAACGTCTGCACCTGCTTCGCGAGAAGTCAGAACAACGCCGAAGGGTTGTATCACTATGTCGCTATCGCCGGAGATCAACAGTTGTATTGGGTTTATATCCGGTCCGCCTGGCTGGATTGTGACTTCTAGATTTTCGTCAGCATAAAATCCCTGATCCAAGGCAGCGTGGTATCCAGCAAATTGGGCTTGAGTCACCCATTGCAGCGTCAGCTTTATCTTGTCTGGTCCTCCGTCAGCACTCCCAGAGTCATCTGAACTCCCACAAGCAGCTGCTAATAGACCGAACAGCCCGAAAAAGAGCACTACGAGTTTTATTCTTGAAGATTGCAAGGTTGGCCCCTCCCAACAGAATGAATTTCTACTGAGCGTTTAACCTAATCGAAGTATTTGGTGCCGTTCAGGAAAACTGCTGTTCAAACTTCTCGACGTGAAGAATGCCAACGTAAGAAATAACGATCAAGTAGAGAAACTGCTACGAAAACAAGAACACCTAATAGACAGGCCATAACAATCGCTGACCAGACCTGCACCGTATGCAGCATTGTCGATTCGCGACGTATGTAGGCACCAAGGGTTGAGACACTTCCACCGAAGTACTCAGAGATGATGGAGATGATGATCGATAATGGCACTGCCGTCCGCAGACCTGCCATGACGTAGGGAAGGGCACGGGGGAGTACCAGAGCGGTCATTCGGATCCGCCAGTTTGCTGAGATAGACCGCATGAGGTCATCGTGTTCTGAGGTGCCGCTGAAACCTCTCGAAGCGAAAGTGAACATAATGGGTGCGACGCCAACAGCCACCATCGCTACCACTGCTTTGGAGGTAACTCCGAAAAAAATTGTCATTACCGGGTACAAGGCCACTACCGGAAGAGCTTTCACGGTTGATGAGTAGCTGAGAAGCCCTTGATTCAGCCATTGGATACCGTGCACAAGACCGGCTAAGCCAATCGCGATCAAAGACCCGATTAAGACACCTTTGCCGGCTTCGATCCCTGTGTTGATGGCAAGTTCCACAAGGAGACCGAAATCCTCAACGAACATGCTCCAGATAACTGAAGGGGCCGGCAACATTAGGACCTGTACATCGCCGAGGCGGACAGCTAATTCCCAAATCGTAAGAAAAGAAGCAAAGAAAATGGTTGGGGTAAGCACGACACCAATCGGCAGGTTCCTCCCCCTGCCTCCAGACTCGGTGTTCTTTATGACAGCGACGTCTTCAGTGGTCATGAGGCGATGGCGCTGGCTTCGACCAAGGCGCGACGAACTTCGATTACGAGTTCGTAAAATTCGGGCATGTCACGGGTCTCAGCGTTTCTGGGGTAGGGGAGATTTACGTCAATCAATTCCGTGATCCGCCCAGGACGACTTGACATTACGGCGATTTGGGAAGAGAGAAAAACTGCTTCAGTGATGCTGTGGGTGATGAACAAAATTGTTGCGGAGAGCTGCCCCCAGATTCTCATCAACTCGAGATTCAATCTGTCTCGTGTAATTTCGTCCAACGCCCCAAATGGTTCGTCCATTAGAAGAACGCTGGGGTTGGTCGAAAGGGCTCTGGCTATTGCGACTCTCTGTTGCATGCCCCCAGACAGTTGCCAGGGATGGTGTCTAGCGAAGGACCCCAAACCCACTAATTCGAGCATTTCATGGGCGGTCTGGTTTCTTGTCGGGCGGTCAACGCCCATTACTTGGAGAGGGAGAGTGACATTCCGTAGGACGGTTCGCCAGGGCAATAAATTAGGCGACTGAAAAACCACCCCGAACTCGCGAGCGGCTCGAGCTTCTGCTGGCATTTTGCCGTTTACAGAAATTTCGCCTATTGAAGGTTCGACCAGATCGGAAAAGGCCCTTAACAGAGTTGATTTACCGCAACCTGATGGGCCAATGATCGACATGAACCCACCTTGTTGAACTTCAAGATTTACATCTTCTAGTGCTTGGACATCTCCGCCCTTGCTGGAAAATCGCTTTCCTAATTTTGCAGCGTGAAGTCCAAGCGTTTGACTTTCCCCGGTCATGATTAGAGCACTTCTCCCTGAGATCTGGGGCCGAGAGCGAAATACGCGATCAGCCTCACCGATAAAACAAAAATTGCCCCCAAAACACATGAAGTCAAAGCGACACAATAAAGCGCTCGGGGTTCGGTTATGTAGAACTGCCAAGAAGTGAGGATGACAACGCCTAAGCCTTCCTTTGACCCAAATGGCAACTCTGCGACGATCGCTCCGACAACTGAAAATGCAGCGGCAGTTTCAAGCCCAACAAAAATGAGAGGCGAGGCAAACGGAATTTCTAGGATTCTCAAACTGGTTCGCTTAGATGCTCCGTATGTTCGCAGCAATTCGTGGCTTTCCTGTGGAACAGATTGGATACCGCGAGCGGTGGCGACCGTAACTGGGAAGAATGTTAAATACGTTGTGATTACCGTCTTTGTCACTCCGCCGGTGCCGAGCCAGAGGACTAATGCGGGGGCTATAGCTACGATGGGAACAGCTTGGGCAGCAACTATGAGAGGCATGAGGCCATTGCCGACCAACTTGCTTCTGGATATCGAAATTCCTGTGGTTAGTCCGAATGCGGTTCCTACAAGAAGACCAATCAAACTCGCTTTGGCTGTTGACCAGGCATTTTTGACTAAGAACCAGGTGTAATTCTCGTTCTGCGAAGTTGTGCTTCCTAAGAAGCTAAGAATGTCCCAAACATGTGGCATCGTTCGATCACCGGTGCCTGTGATGAGCTTTGCCAACTCCCAAAGAGTGGCTGCAATCACAAGCAGTAATATTGCTACCAGAATCTGTCGAATACCTGCCCGAAGGCGTTCCCCGATGGGGTTATAGGCGTTTTCGAATTCTTCCGAGAGAACGGGTTCGGAACCCAAGTCTGTCTTGCTCACTGCCCTTAGACACTACCTAGGTTTGCTGCATCAGCGATTTGTTCTAGAGTGCCGAACGCATTTTGTCCAAGGGGGGTTAGAACAGGTTCAGTGCAACCGTGGTCCACCCATTCTGAAATGCGATCGAGAGCATCAGATGCGGTTCCGCATGCTGCGACGCTTTGCGTTAATTCATTTGACACAAGTTTCATTGCCTCGTGTATCTGCGCTTTTGTCGCCGGCCAACCCATGATTGATTTGATTCGGGCAACAAGTTCCTCGTCGGCACCGCAGAATTCGGTTATGTGAGGTTGTTGCGCAATGTACTGAGTAAGAAATTCCTTGCAATCATCGATTGCTTGTTGTGGATCTTCGTTGTTAGCGGATACTGCGATCAATTGAGGAACTTGAAAATCATCTAACGATCGACCTGACTTTTCAGCGCCTCGCTGGAAGGCAGCCAGGGCGTCGTCGTTGTATGACGGCGGGACAAGGAAGTCGAGAAGACACCCGTCAGCGATTTCTCCTGACAGGGCACACATGCCCATGCGGACTGCTCCAATATGAATTTCGACGGGGTAGGACTTACCAAAATCATCCGCCGAGCCGTCAAACCTGACACTGTCGAGATCTACGAATTCGCCTTGGTAGGTGACTTCTTCGCCGTTGAGGAGTTGCCGCACGACCGTGACGATTTCGCGCATTGCTTTTAACGGTCTCTCGTTCGGTAGACCGACGCGGGTGGCAAGTGGTTCCCACCATCCCCCTAGGCCTAGTCTGATCCGTCCGGGAGCGAGATCATCGAGAGTTTTTGCCGTCACTGCGAGTAAAGCTGGGTTTCGAGTCCGGTAGGGCAAGATTCCGCTTCCAATTTTTATTCGCTTGGTATAGGCCGCTATCACTGACATGGGGATGACCCCATTGCTTGCTAGGCGTCCCTCTCCGACCCAGATACATTCGAAACCCTTTTCCTCTGCCCACTGAGCCTGAGCGACCATGTCTCCGAAACCATTCGGTAAATCTGGTCCCCCGGCCCGCATAGGAGCCCCCGAACTAATCATCAAACCAAAGTTGTGCATTTTACCCCTACGTTGTTTTCAACGATCCCGTTTGCATGATAGTCAGCCAGGATGATCCAACGCCGACTGGTGTGTGTCCGGCCAATGAGACGGAGCTTCGTTTGAAAGGCCGCTTTAGGCCCGGTAGTCAACTGTTCTTTTCTGAGTGGTTCAGTTTTTCACCGGTGGTTGGTTCTAACCCGGTATCTCGAACAGCCTCTCAAGACAGTTGGGGCTTAATTAACTGCTCAATCTGAGACTGGTGAACGCAATGCCTTCGAGAGCTCGGTTAGCTCCTCGGCGGCGTCCACAGCCCAAATGAGTGATTCGAGATTGGGATTGCAGCGACCTTCAGTAAGCCGAGAAAATTTGGAAGCCAGCTCCGAGGCCTCAAGCGGGTCGTGCATCGAACCTTTTTGACCATGAACTGTGGCGCTCACCATCCTTCCGTCTACGAGCCTGATTCGGACTCGGCCACCCATTTTCCAGGCATAGGTAGCATCGAACTCTGCTGCCGGTCGGAGAGAAACTACTTTCTCCTGAAGCGCTGATATCTCAGGTTTAGAGATCTGACCAGGTTGATACGTTTCGGGGTTGGCGGGGTCAGCAATGAGCGCTGCGGCAATGTTGAATTGTGCCGAGTATTGCGCAGCCATAACCGAGATGGTCCCGTCCATATCGTTTTGGACAGCGGCTTTGGTGGGCCCGTCTAATTCGATGCTCTCAATGTCTTGGGGTTGTAAGTTATGTTCGTGCCGTAGCTGCATTGCCGCTTGGATCATGGGGTGAATGTCGCTGCAGGCTGCATACGGTTTGACGGTGATTTCGTCGAGCATCCATCTTTGCCCCAGGCGATCTGTAAGTAGATCTAGCCTCGGGTCGTCGGTAAAAATTCGGCAGAAGCCGTACCGACCGGCGAGCCCGTCTGATGCGCCCTCAAATCCGCGTGCTGCCAATAACGCTGCAGTAAGACCCCCTTCAGCTGCTCGACCGGCGTGAATTCGTTTGGCCATGCCGCCGGAAGCCGCAAATTCCATTGTGCCCGAAGCCAATGAGGACGCGATACCGAATGCGTGGTTGAGTTCTGTCGCGCCGAAGTTTAAGAGCCGACCTGCTGCAGCAGCAGCGCCAAAGACGCCTGACATCGATGTTGGGTGGAAACCAGTCAACATATGAGAGGTCGGGCCAACTGCTATACCTGCGCGACCCATTGCCTCGTAGCCGATGACGATTGCCTCAAGCAAATCGCGTCCAGAGCAATTCAGATCTTCTGCGAGCGCAAGTGCAGCCGGTATTACGACAGCCCCCGGGTGGTTTATCGCTTCTTCGTGAACATCATCGAGTTCGAAAGCATGACCAGATGCTCCGTTAGCCAGTGCTGTCATAGCAGG
>MDSW01004233.1_pt1 | contig 33029 bp, 28 predicted proteins | sample 811171 | NCBI WGS metagenome assembly MDSW01 (sample SAMN05326641, study PRJNA326480) | marine metagenome | isolation source: seawater | place: Atlantic Ocean: North West | collected 2012 | reverse complement strand
GTCGGAACTAAAATGAATATCTGTAGGATTGCTAATGATTACTCCACTATTGGTCAGGATCTCGTTGCTATGTGCGTCAATGATGTTATATGTTCTGGTGCTAAACCATTATATTTTCTAGACTATATCTCTGCCAAAACACTTGATGCTAACGTCAGTGAAATTGTACATGGAGTTGTCAAGGCATGTGAACTTACTGGTATGGAACTCCTAGGTGGAGAAACAGCAGAGCATTTTAGAGCAACTGACTATGACCTTGCTGGTTTCTGTACTGGTATTGTAGAGAAGAATGAGATTGTTGATGGTAGTAACATCAGACCTGGTGATGTAGTCATTGGTATTGAAAGTAGTGGTCTTCATAGTAATGGATATACACTCATCAATGATATGCTGTGGAGAAATTACATTAAGTATAAGGAGATGCCTGAGCTGTTGGTTCCAACTACCATCTATGCTCCATTGGTTGAATATCTTCTAGATGAGATTCCTATCCTAGGTATGGCACACATCACAGGTGGAGGACTGCCTGAGAACCTCCCACGATGCCTTCCAAGGGGTCTTGGAGTTAATGTTGACTATGATGCTTGGGAGAGACCAGAACTCTTTACCAAGATCCAACAGGCAGGAGACGTTCCTGAGGAAGAGATGCGTAATGTATTCAACCTTGGTATTGGATTCTGTTTAGTTGTACCACAAGAGGTTGTGGAACATACTCAGACTATTATTGCCGATACACCATTTGGCATGAGATCATGGGTCATTGGAAATATACATACACTTTAAAAAACAATTATGCAAGCAGTAATCTATTCTAACGGCAGTCAAGAGTGTGAGCGTATTGCAGCACTGCTCAAGACAATTGGAGGAGATTTTCATGAGTATAAACTCAACGAACACTTCACTCAAAGAGCGTTTGAAGCAGAGTTTGGACCTGAGGCAACCTATCCTCAGGTCTCTATTGGTGCCAAGCATCTTGGCAACATGCATGACACACTAAATTACATGAAGGATGCTGGGATGCTTGTGGCTTGACAGCACTCAAGAAACCCAGTATAATAACTATGTCGAGGATAAAGAGGAGCAATGGCTTTAGGTAAACAAGTAGAGGAGAGTCTTGCGGAGGCTACAAGCAGTCTTCGCAACGCATTATCATATGCTGCTAGACAAGAACGACCACTAGTATGTAAACAAATCGCTACTCTCATCACAGAGATTGAGAGTATTGGTTCATTTGACGATGTTATGGATAAATTAGAGGAGTATTCCAATGAAAAAGACATTTAAGAAGATCGACAAAAAAGGACATGAAGAGATCTGGGAGTGGGATGAGACTCCTGAACTCAAGGCATTCATCAAGCGACAGTCAATTACCAATCTGTCAGCACCCCCTACCCGTCCTGCCTAATCTATGTTATAATACATGGAGTGCTTCCTTAGCAATCTGGTGAATGCAGCAAACTCATAATTTGCCTAAGGAGAGTTCGATCCTCTCAGGAAGCATTTGCGAGTATGGCGGAATCGGTAGACGCACCAGACTTAAAATCTGTTGGGCATTATGCCCGTGGGAGTTCAAGTCTCCCTACTCGCATCCTGTTAAATATAACATTAACAGGAAATCATAACATCATGGCACAGTTCAGGTATACAATCACACGTAAACATGTATTTGTAGATAACGTACCTGTTCTGATGTATTATGTTGAAAGTATGCCATTTGCTTTTGATGTTCTCGAAGATGAACAGAAGAACGATAAGTGGATACTGGCAGAAGCAGCAATGAATCAAGACTATACACTAGAAGATATTTTTAAGTACTCTGATTACTTGATTGCTGAAGAATGCCACCCTGTATTATTTGAATTAGATCTTATTAATCCTGAAGTGATGCCCGATGAACACGTTTCTTGAATTATTTGAGGGAACTTTTGCTAACAAACGTCAAGCACAAAGTCATCCTACTCGTTATGCTCACATTCGTGTTAGTCATCGTAAGATTGGGGAGACTCGATTTTATGGAGAACAGGCATACAACTATCAATTAGATCGTCCATATAGACAATTTGTAATTGAAGTAGTTGATGAAGGTGATTACCTTAGACTTAAGAATTATGAGATCAGAACACCAGCAGACTTTGTTGGATGCAGGAACCTTGATAAACTTACTGATGATCTCTTGACATATCGAGAGGGTTGTGATAATATTATTAGAGAGACTGCAACTAAAACATTTACAGGTAAGAATGATACTTGTGAATGTTATGTAATGCGTGGAGGAGTTAGGACTTATGTTAATAACGAAGTCCTTCTTACTGAAACAAATTACCAAGTAATGGACCGTGGTCTTCATTCAGAAACTCATCAAAAAGTATGGGGATCTGATTACGGTCCATTCAATTTCACCCGTATGGGGTAGTAGCTCAGATGGTTAGAGCACCTGCCTGTCACGCAGGGGGTCGTGGGTTCAAGTCCCATCTATCCCGTCAATCCTCCTTAGCTCAGCGGTAGAGCGGTTGACTGTTAATCAATTTGTCCCTGGTTCGATCCCAGGAGGGGGAGTTATGTATAGAACAACTTATAGAGAACAATTTGGATACATTTACATGTGTCTTAAAGAAATAGCATTAATGCTTATTCTCAAAGATAGGTATAGACCCCGTGTATAAATAAATCCTAGGATAAAAGATATACCGCAGGGTCAGATTAATCATGCCATTAACACGTCTGGATAACCTTATCAGCAGCAAAACTGGTAAGTATCTTTATGTTTCTCCTGATGATTTCAACGCTACAGATGCGTTATCTAATAGAGGTAACTCACCCGTAACGCCATTCAAGAGCATCCAACGTGCTTTTCTAGAGATTGCAAGATACTCGTATCTTCCTGGATTTGGTAATGATAGGTTTGACCAGTTCAGCATTATGCTGATGCCTGGTATTCACTACATTGATAACCGTCCTGGTCTTGTAGATACTACAAACATTGATATATTTGGATTTGATCAAGCAAATAATGAGTGGACTGATAATTCCATTCTTGATATTTCCAACCCTGATAACGTCCTTTATAAGTTTAACAATACTGAGGGTGGCGCTATCATCCCCAGAGGTTCATCTCTTGTAGGTTATGACCTCCGTCGCACAGTTATCCGTCCTCTATATGTTCCTGACCCTGCATCAGTAACTGTTCCTCGTTCTGCTATCTTTAATGTAACAGGTGGTTGCTATTTCTGGCAGTTTACTATTAAAGATGGTCAGACTACTGCAGAATCTCCTCTTTTTAATAGTGTAGATGGCACGGGTGAGGTTTATTATGATCCTAATGATTTCACCAAAAAGGTTGCTCCTAACTATTCTCACCACAAACTAACGGTATTTGAATACGCAGATACAGAAGAACTAGGTCTATTCTACAGAAAGATCGCTAAAGGTTTTTCTGATTACCAACCCACAATTGATGATCCGGGTGAATTTGATTTCCGAGTCCAAGAGAACAGAATTGTTGGACCTCTATCTGACTCTAGAGTTATTGAATCTCTTAAGTTCAATGATGCTACCACAATCCCAAGTCTTCCTGCATCCACAACTGAAGTTCAGGTAACAACTAAAGTAGACCACGGATACTTTGCTGGTCAGTTTGTTGCTATCTCAAACACTGAAATTGATAGTGTTCTTGAGGGCATCTTCCCAATTAAGACCATTGATCAAAATGATCCCCGTAAGTTTACTTACGAAGTTGCTGAGGTTGTTAGTGCAATCGGAACAGGTATTGCTTCGGGTCAACTTGTTAGTGTAGACACTACTCCTTCTTTGGGTTCTAATGCACAGACGCTCGCTGAAGTTGATAGTGTAGAGTCTGCCTCTCCATATGTCTTTAACTGCTCTATCCGCTCTACATGGGGTATCTGTGGTATCTGGGCGAATGGTCTTAAGGCGACAGGCTTTAAGTCAATGGTTATCGCTCAGTATACGGGCGTTTCGCTTCAGAAGGATGACAGAGCATTCATTCGTTATGATGAGTATTCTAACACTTGGAATCAAGCATCACTAACTGATGCGTTTGCTACTGTTCCTTATCACACCAAAGGTGATGCATACTGGAAGGATGAGTGGAGAAACTTCCACGTTCGTGCATCAGAAGATGCATTCATTCAGAACGTTTCGATCTTTGCTGTTGGTTTCGCTGATCACTTCCTGATGGAAAGTGGTGGTGATATGTCCATCACAAACTCGAACTCCAACTTCGGTAATACTTCACTTCACGCAATTGGTCATAAAGGATTTGCCTTTAACCAAGATAAAGCAGGTTTTATTACTGACATCATTCCTCCAAAAGTTATAGAGGAGACTGCAGCAAACACCAAGAAAGTTCAATATTACACCATTGATATTCAAGGTAGTATTCAGGATACAAACAACTTTACTAAGTTGTATCTTGGTAGTGAAGATATCATCAATCCAATTGATCGTCCTGCTGTAACTATTGCTGGTTATAGACTTGGTTCAAAGAGTGAAGAAAAACTATATGTAAGATTGGATCCGGCAACTGCTGGTGGCACTGAAGAGTTTAATGTAACGCTAGAACCAACTGGTTTTGTTAAGTATATTGCTGCTCCACAGATCTTAAATCCATCTGGATTCTCAATCAATAGTGTATCTGCTGATGCTGCTAACTTGATTGAAAGCAACCGTCGCATGATTCAAGAGGAAGTCTTTGGTTATATCCTAACAAAATATCCTAGACTACAGAACATTTCTTATGTTAATCCTGGTCGGGATCCTCAAGCGAACAGATATTTTGATGCTCGCAATATGATTATTGACAATCGTCAACAGATTGTTAATACCGTATATGGTTCAACTGTTCAAACATTTGGCGCAACTATTGTAACAGTTGATGAGATTGGATTCATTGTTGATGCAATTGGAGAAGACTTAAGAGATGGTGGGAACTATAATACTATTGAAAAAGTTCGTGAGTATTTTGAAGGTGATGGTACTCTTTCACAAGGATTTCTTGGATCAGAAAATCAATACATCTGGGTATTTAATAGGTGTCGCGATGAGTGTAAGAAAGCAGTTGCTAACCTTTTAACCGTCAAGGCAGATCTTTATGATCCAAGTGGAACATTACCTGATCTCTCGCTTAAGACAAATAACCCTTGTGGTGATATCACAAATGGTAAGACAGGTTCTCAGGCAGAACTAGATGGTGATACTACAAATGGTGTTACTATTGATCTTTCTAATAAAGATGCTAAGAGATATAAGTCCGCTTATAATCTAATTGAAGAAAACAAAGAATTTATCATTGATAATGCTTTAGCAGAGATCTCAGTATATCATGAGAATTTTTACTTCCCTGGTGATCCTCAAGAAACTGATAGATCCAGATATAAGAATGCATATCGCTTTATTAGAAGAAATACAGATGATATCATTAACTATGCTATTAATGCGATTAATACACAGTTCCCAGCATTCAATTATCCTGGTGGAAGTGATGCCAAGTGTCGCAGAGATTTAGGATACTTTATCGAAGCTGTTGCCATGGATATTTTCCTAGATGGCAACAACTGGACTTATAAGTTTATTTCAAGATACTTTGATAGTAGTGGTAATTGGGTTGTTGGTGGTTTGCAAGGAGAAACTGCTCAAAGCAACTGGGGATTTAATGCTGCTAGAGATTATATGCAGTTAGCAGTCTCTAACCAATTAACTAACGGTTATCAAGATACACTTGTTTCTGTTGGTGAAGCAATATATGGAGATGGACTTGGCGATCTTCCAGATAATTTAGACCCTGCCTCTTGTACTGATGTCCAGAATGCAATTGCTACCTTAACTACAATTGTAACTCAGGTTGTTTCTGATAACAATAATGATTCACTAACTGATCCAACTAATCCTAATTACGTACTACTAACTCCAGGTGTACAATCTATTAGCGAAACTAAGTGCCGTAGAGATATTGGGTACATAGTTGGAGCAGTTCAGCAAGACTTGTGGTTTGGTGGTAATGAGTATTCTGTCGCGATGGCGAGAGGATACTTTAACAAGGATGGCAATCCTATTCCAAACGGACTTCTTGGAGAGCAATCACAATCGATCACAGCATTTGCTCGTGCTGCTGATGCAATCAATCGTGCTATTAATAACCAATTACACCAAAAAGACTCTACAATTACATTAGATCAAGTTGGTGATCCTGTAGTTGTTGGTGATACTTTTGCCACTGCTTATAATCAAGTAATGGCAAACAAACAGTTCATTGCTAAAGAAGCATATGATCGTATGCTGTCTGATTTCCCATCATATCAACCACAGGTTACAAATACTGAGCAAGATTGTTTAGATGATGTTTATAATGTTCTTGACCAAGTTCTTTGGAACGTTAAGTTTGGTGGAAACAGCAAGACATATGATGCAGCAGAAGTATACATCACAAACATTTTTGCAGGTTTAAATCCAAAGAGATTTACACCAGATTTAGCATCATATGATTCGGCAACTGGAACTTTAGAAATTACTATTCCCAATCACGGAATGGTTGTTGGAAACTACATTAAGATTGCTGATAATGGTATCACGTTTACATGTGATATGGATGGTAATAACACTGCACATGCTTATCCTCGTATAACTGATCCTGCTTCTGACACTTGGTTAGAAATTACTTCATCAACACCCAATACATTTATAGTTAATGTAGGTGTTAGTGCTCCTGGTGATCAGTATGCTCACACATATATTAATTCACTTCCCGATTGTATTCTTAAAGGTGAGTCTGTAAGTACGTTCCTTGATCCTGAGCGTGATGAAGCACAAAGAGTATTCGCTTATGCCACTTCTATTTCTAGAGATGTAATCAGAAATCGTTATGTAACTGGATTTGGTAATGATGTTAATGGAAATCCTGTAGATACATCACCAAACAATCCATTTAGTCAGAAATTTGATTTAACTATTGTAAGCGATTGGGATAGTCCTAATTATGGTCCCGCTTCTTGTGCTGGACCGATTGCTGCTTTTGATACTCTTATGGGTATAATTGTTCAATCTATTGGAACAGATGGTGCTTCAGGTACACTTACAGCTACCAGAACAGAACCAGCACAACCAACAGAATACACTCTTGGAAATTGTTCGGATGTACTTCAAACTGTTGATACATTAATTGGTATTGTTAATGATATCGTACATTCAGGACAGTTTAATCCACCCGCAATTGATCATGGAGAGTGGGATTGTGCAAACGTTCGTAGTACAATTGAAAACTTATTTGATATTGCTGTTGATGCATTCACTAGCAATGATCTAAGCGATCTGCCAGTACTTAATCGTGGTACATTTACATTAGAAGCAGAAGCTTCCAAGTGTTTCCGTGATGTATCTTACATTGTTGATGCTGTTGTTAATGACCTCAGACTTGGTGGCAACATCAACTCTGTGCAGGCAGGTGAAGCATACTATGTTGGTAATCAATTAGATTACATCGACGGTGAGAAGACAGAAACTATTGATGCATGGGAATATGTAAGAGACATGGCAATTGCTGCCATGAGAAACTTTGATTTCCTTGCTTTTGATGCTATATCAGTTAGCGGATCTTCAATTGTTAATATTGGAGATACTCGTGGTGTTCTTATTGGAATGCGAGTTGCAGAATATGATAATACAGATTCTGTTAATCCTGCATACGTTAATGGTTTGCTTCAATCTGGATCATCTTTAGTATTTAATAGTATTCCAGACGGCACCTATGTTAAGTCAATTGTAAGTAGTACTGAGATTGAATTGGGTGCCATAGGATCTAAACTAAACGATGGTCCTAGTGTAAATGCGCTACAAAGTGGCACACTCGATCTATACTTCTCATACGAGAAAGGATCTTGGGCAGACACACTACCAAAAACTGTAACCGTTGGTCCGGAAGCATCTGGTCCTGATGTTATACAGGATACTGAGACTGGTCAAGTAGCTACTGATCCTAATACGGGTCTTACGTATCAGAAGAGAGAATGTGCTTCTACTGCTGATGCTATCGATACATTAATTGGAAACATTACTACTATCATTAATAGTGGTGTTGATAGTGTTACTAGACAACCACAAACAGCAAATCTTTCTTTGTTTGCTTCTAGGTCTACAGCATTCTCAATCAATACAACTGGTACTGGTGCTTCTAATCCTCATGATTTTGAAACTGGAACTCCAGTAAGACTTGTTCCACGTCCTCGTTTTGATACTAATACTGGCAAGTATGTTGATGTTGATAAGCGTCTTGTCAGACTACCCAATGGATTTGAAACTAATACAACATATTATGTAATTGCTCCTGGTAGAAAAACTCAACCAGAAGATTATAGCAACACTACATTCTTTAATGGTAGTGATCAGACCAAGTTAATGTTAGCAACTTCTAAAGAGAATGCTGCAGCAGGTATATACCTCTATTCTTCGGAAGCAGACAGTATTGATCCTAATGTTGAGATTGACATCTATCAGTTTATTTTAGATGAGAAATATGATCTTCATAGTTATACTGCTAAGATAACTACTGCAATCAATGCTGGTATTGAGACTAGTGTTCCTCACGTCTTTGATGTACCATTTGCATCTGTAACTCCACATAAAGTTTTCTTTAGACAAGCAGAAGGACAACCTTCGCTACCTGAAGTATCAACAACATATGCTGCAGACGCTGATGTTGCAGTACAAGATACTGGTGATGTCAACTATGGCAAAATTAATCCACAAATTGAGTTCTTTGCTCGTTATCAAAACGATAAAGTATTTACTATCCATAAAACTCATGCAGATGCAATTAACAATGTAAATCCAATTACATTTGTTTCTGGTCAAACTATGAAGTTTGATGTATTCTCTAACAAACGCAGAAGTCCTGTTAAATTTGATCCTGCATTCTCACGCTTAACAAATAAAACTGGTAAGTGGTATGTAAATTGTAAAGACGAAGGATCCAATAACGTTCTTCAAACAGTTAGAGAAACTAATATTCAATGGAGAATCAAGCAGTCTGATTTAGCAGACAGAAACAGATCTACAGACATGTGGTTCACACGTTTGGAAGATGAGCGTGAAGCAGATGATAGAACATATAAGATTCGTTATGTTATTCCCAAGTATCTTGGGAATGCAAGAGATCCTATCAACGGATTTGTTATTAAGACAAGAACTGATGATACACGTAAGTTAGTACCACAGAAACTTTTACTGAAACCCGTTGTTGGTAGTGTTTTTGGTGCTCGTTTTGAAAACCCAATTCAAGCAGGTGAATTCATTGGAAACTCTGAATCTGATTTGTCAACCGCAGGTCTTAACATCGATGCAGCATATGATCCATACTTGAATCCAAAGTTTGCTAAGTTTAATTCTGGTATTCAAGCGACAATTCAATCTGCGCGTTATGTCGAAGACAATCTAGATCCAACAATTGAATATCTAGAAATGACTGTTTTTGATCACAGTATTGATACCGTCAATTACTCTGGTTTAAGAAACGAATCATTTACTACAGTTAAAACTAATGCACCACAAGGTGGTAGTTGGACAACTAACAAGACAGAAAGCGTTAGTAGTAACCAAGTTTCTTGGTCTGGTAATTCTACTGGTATTGCTAATATCCATGCTTACATGACTGTTAATGGTGAGCATTATCTCATCCTTAAAAATATTCGTGGTGGCAAGTTAGAATTTAGTGAATATTATAATATTAAATTCCAACAGGGAAGCACGTTTGCTGACATGCTTGAAGATCAAGACATGGGCAAATCGCTACCTCTAAAAACACAAATCCGAAAAAATTATCCCCAGTATTATTACAAGCAAAAAGGCGCTAATGTTTATACTATCACTCCTGGTGATACTATTCAAGATGACTCTGGTATTGAATATTATGTTGATTCTGTTGAAGATGCTGGTGTTATTGAAGATACGTTCTATGTCTTTAGTTATGAGACACTACAACGTAGAATCGCAGGTCAGCAAGATGGTGTTTATTACTTAAGTTGTTTACGTGGTAATATCTCCCCATTCCCAACAGGAGCTGGTGCTGGTGGAAACTTTAGAAACTTTAAGTTCTCTCAACCCGTCAGCAGATTGTATCCTTTAGATTACAAGAATGATCCTCTCTGGTTTAAGAAGAATGGCACATCAGCAGAAGAATTAGCACTTGCTGTACAATCGATTGATCCTCCTTCAACATATTCCTCTGCTGACAACTATATCCATGGTCTTGTATCTACAAACGATTATAAGAACTCTATAACTAGAGAATTAGTTGAAGATTTTGTTAATCAACCTGCATTTATCACTAATGATTACAGTGGGGCAACGGAAATCAAAGCACAGAATGGCAATGCTACTTCTGGTTCTGAGGATCGTAAGATTAGGATTTCTGGTAATAGTGAAGTTCTAGCAGATCAACGCTATTATGTTGAACTTAGAAGACCTTCTATTGCTCGTGCTGGTAATCATACGTTTGAGTATCTTGGATTCGGTCCAGGAAACTACTCTACTGGTCTCCCAGCGCGTCAGGAAGTTGTCTTAACACCTGAAGAGGACTTCTACGCACAAAGTAAGAAAGAAGACGGTGGTATCGTCTTCTACACGGGTCTAAATTCCAATGGTGATCTCTACATTGGTAATCGCAAGATTAACGCTATTACGGGAGAGGAAACTTTCCTTGAAGCAGCAGTTCTTGAGTCTAGTGCAGATGATGATGAAGATATTGGCAACTTAGTTACCACTTTCGATACTCCTGTAACATTCAACCAGAACATTACAGTTGTTGGTGGTGATGGCACTCAACAGAACGTATTCCAGTCTCCTCTAATCGTTTCTGTTCAGGATAATGATCTAACTGAAGTTCGTGATGTCCTAATCATTCGCTCTAATGTATCTTCTGTTGATCCTATTACGAATCTTGAGCAAGATGAATCTCTTGATAGAACTGCCTTTAAGGTAGTTAATGACGGAGATATTCGCATCAGTAAGAATAGAATTGATGCTGCTGTGTTTGGTTGGAATGCGAGAGGAACAGGACAAAGTTATCAGATCCAAACTCACACTATTAATGGTCTTCCTTCTAATATCACACCAAACAATAACTCTTTAGTTGCCTCTGGTGGTGATAGAGTATATGTTAATCAGTTTATTAACTATAATGGTGTTGCTGTTAAAGCAGGAGATATTCTTCTTAAAGGACTAGAAGTTGGTAAGTCTGGATCATGGGGTTGGATTTACGCAAATTACTATGAAGCTATTCCTCAAAGCAATATTTTCACTATCGAATTTGATGGTACTAATGTTGTTAAATTGACATTTAAGGATCAGGGCGTCAATCTTGCTAATTCTGCAGTTGGTATCACCTCTGGTTCTCAAATTAGAATCAATAACTATCCAGATTCTAGATTAAATTCTGTCTGGCAGGTTTATAGTCCAAATGGTGATGCATTTGATCCTGCAAATAACTATGTTCACTTCCAAGTTATTGATGCAATTCCTGTTGATCTCCTATCTTGGAGTGGAACTGGTGGTGTAACTGACGTTCCTGTTGGACAGGTTGCTCCATCTATTGATTATTCTAACTCTAACTGGAAAGAAGTTGGTGTTGTTGGTGCTGAAACATTCAGAACTAACACTGAGGTCATGGGAGACTTCAAGGTTGGTATTAACACTCTTGCTCGTTCTGCTCATATTGCATCTCAGGATGGATTCATCTCTCCTGAAACTGATCCAAGAGCAAACCTAGATGTTGTAGGTGATGCATTCATTAGTGGTAAGAAAATTAATGATTACTTGAATGAGACTACAGTTGTTAAGACTGAAACAGATCTAGATCATGCTCTCTTAGTTGGTGGCGATAGTTCCGACCCAGATGACACGGCAACTCTTCGTGTCATGACCACAAATGGTGGTAGACTTGGTATTAATACTACAGTTGGAAATGCTGTTAACCCACAATTCAACTTAGATAAGACTCTAACGGTTATTGGTACTGGTAGATTTACTGGTGATGTTGAATTTACTTCTGACATTCAAGTTAATGGTGGTGATCTAACCACTACAAATAACACATTCAACTTTGTCCCACAGAATGCAAATATTCTAAACTGGGCAGGTGAAGGTCAGATCTTTAACTTCTTGAACAACACAACTGTTGCTCAAAGTATTAACATTGCTAACTCTTCCCCCAACCAAACGATTCAGATTGGTAATGCTGCAACAACATCAACTTTAAGACTTCATAGAAATTCTACTGATGCTACAGTTGATATTGCTAGTGTTAGTGATGATGTTACTAATAAGTGTGAAATTACTCTTGGTGGAGCATGGGGTAATACCGCATCCTTTACTGAAATTGGAACCAGACAGACTCTAATTGCTGGTGAACTTGAAATTGGCACACGATATGGTGCCGGAACAAGTACTTCTAGATTGTTCACTCAAACTAGAACTGTCAATCTATTTGATGGAGATCAAACTAACACAGTTAATCTTGCTACTAACGCAACTACATTTAATTTAGGTTCTACTGGTGGAACAACCACTGTTAGAAACACACTAAATGTTCTTGCTTCGGCAATTGTTGAAGGTAATATCAGATTAGACGGTGGTTTGAATTCTGGTATTATTGAAATTGTAAGAGGTAGGTTTGGAACGACTATCGTTGCTCATAATGTTGGTGGTGTAGAAAATCCAAACATCGATTTTTACAAATATGAATCTACTGGTAAGTTTATTGATACTGGTGGTGTTGCTGCATGGGGTTCCAATTCCTTCTTGTTAGCAGGCGGACAAATTGCATCGATCGATAATATTGTTAATACTGGCGCTGCGTCTAGACCAGCAGCGACATATTCGTTCTTGACTGCTACCTCTGATGGTGTTGGTGTTGGTGCTACATTTACTATTATTGTTAGATTTGATAGTACAATTGATATTTCCGTTGAGTCTCCTGGTTCTGGGTATATTGATAATGAAACTATTACAATTACTAATGCTCAACTTGGTGGTGGAGTTGGTGGTGGAGACCTTACATTCCAAGTAAATGGAACCAATGATGCTGGTCAATCATACATTCTACCAATTACAACACCAACTATTACTGATTTCCAAGTTGGTGATCTTCTCTTAATCGATAGAGCAGATCCTACTTCTCCTGATATTGTTGGTGTTGCTCCAAACCAATTAACAGGTTTGAGAAATGAGGCAGAGAGTGAAATTGTTCGTGTTATTGGTCTTGCTAACGTTGCAAACCCTGCTGATCCAAATGGTTATAGATTAATTGTTGGTAGAGGTCAAGAAGGAACAGGAACATACCTCAATCATCCAGATGGTTGTGTTATTGCCAAACTAGTTAAGCAGTCAAATGCTTCTTATATTACTGGTTCTGACCTTGACTTTAACGATCTAATTGATGTTCCAGAAAATGGAATTCCTGCTACTTCTGCTGATGCAAGAATTGGGGTTGCTGAGTTTGGTGGAACTATTTCCACTAGAGACTTCATGAGGTTATCTTCATCTGAATTTGTTAGTGTCAAAGATCTAATCAGCACTTCTCCACAATCCTTGAGCGTTAATGATGGTGGTGACCCTGCTGCTGAAGTATTCAAGGTAGAATCTACTACTGGTAATACTTACATCTTCGGTGATATCCTTGCTGGATCTGGATTCAATAAGTTTACTGTTGATTCTAACACTGGTAATACTACTACTGCTGGAACTTTAACTACAAACAATACTATTACATTAAGAGGATCGACTTTCGCTGCTCAAGATGGTGAACTGTTTAAGTTAACCCCACAAGGTAATACCGAGTTCCTAACTCTTACTAATGGCGGTAATTCTGCGGTTAGTGAGTCTGTTACTTTCCAAATTGATACTGCAACTGGAACCATCTTAAGTACAGGAGGAATGAGATTCTTTAGTACAGATCCTTCTACTGGTGATGCTGATCTTTCTTCTCCAAGACTTACATTTGATAATTCTTCTGGAGACTTGACAGTATATGGTAGTCTCTCAGCACTTGGAACTGGTACTAGTACATTTGGTGGATCTATTAAGATCTTTACAGGTGGATTGGATATCCAATATAAAGATTCTAGTGGTGATCAAATTGATAGAAGAACTGTTATTAAGAATAGCAGTGGAGCGGATATGTTCTCTGTCGAAGAAGATGGAGGAATGACAATTGCTCAGATTCCTAATTACATTACTAGAACTGGTGGTGCTAAATGGGTACATTCAAGTGATACTGTCATTGTTGGCGAATCAAACGTTAACTACTTTGTTAACTCGACAGGCAATACATTATTCAAATTACCAGGCAATCCTTTAATTGGAGATACCATTCGTATTATAGATATTAGTGGATCTCTAACTTATAGTCTAAGTCTCGTTATTAGAGCAGTAGATGATGTTAAAGTGCAGAATGAACTCTCTAATACAGGAAGTGCTGCTCTTAGCGGTGTTTCTCCTTCATCCTTCGCAGGATATAATGGCGGAGAACTAATCGTTCAAACACCAAATGCGGCATTTGGATTGGTTTATGCTGGTGGCGTAAATCCAGATGGAAGCGGTTCTGGCGTTCCATCTGCGTTAACAGGTTGGTACTTAATGGAAGTATAATTAAATGTTCTATCAGCAAACAAAAACTATGAAGGCAGCGGTGATGGGCACCATCGCTCCTTGGTCTGGGGCACTTAGTGAAGTGCCCAAAGGATGGATTCTATGTGATGGCAGTGCTGTCGAAGCAGATCAATTTCCTCTTTTAGCGCAAGCAATTGGGGATACTTATAATCAAGATCCAAACGCATCAAATTTTGGAGGTTCTTTTCCAAATTATGACGGCGATATTCTCCTACCTAATTTAAATCAAGGTAGATTTTTGATGGATATCGAAGAAACTTATTTTGGTAATAAAAATAATACTATTGATGATGATGCTGATGCTAAGAATATTATAGCACCATTTATTGGTGTTAATACAGATGTTGCTGCTCCAACAGTGTTTACTGATGTTTACACTGATGTTGTATTTACTTTAAATGATAGATTGGGATATAGTGGTAACATTTCCGGAAATACTATTATTCCTGGAGATGGTGAAAAAACCATGTTTATTGGCGGAAGAAAGTTAGGTCATACACACATCAGGCAACATAGTCATGGTGGAAGTTATGAAACTATTAGCGCCAATCCTGCATCTAAACCAGGCATAGGAACTATTCCTTGGGACAATATTGAGATTGATTGGACACACGGTGCCTGGGACAATACAAGTGATACTGAGGACAGTGATGGATTCATTGATGAAATTTACTTTGAGTATGAGCAATTTTATAAGGGTGAACAATTAAGAAATAACGGTGGGGATTTTACTTCTTGGACTAATTTGGGAACTGGATTTGGTGGTGGTCAAGCAGGAAGAGTAGTGGGTGCTACTACATCAGAAGCTCCTCCTGTTAACCTTATTCCATTCTCACTTGCTAGAACTCCTATTGCTAGTAAAGGTGAATGGATTTATAACCAATTAGATAGTGATGATACTATCGCTTATGGTAGAAATGGAAATAATATTTCAGTTCCAGCTGGTTATAGAAATTTTTATGAAGATAGTCCAAGTTTAGGAACTTTTGGAACTTTGATCAGTAATAATGGATCTGGGTGGACAGATAGTAGTATTCAAGCACATGCTCATGAACCATTCGCAATTATATACCAGCAATCGAGTTTAAAACCACAATCTAGACTAGTTGCTAGTGTAAATATTCCAGTAAATACAACTCTTGATAATGCTACTAATGTAGGAGCATTGCAAATAGATATGAATACAAGTCAACCATCATTAACTGTAGTATACATTATCAGAGCATACTAAAATGGCAAATTACGCAAAAGAAAGATCGCGCTATGGGGGGATGGTAGGAACTATCTTAATTCATACTAGTCCTAGTCTAGGAACAGTTAATGATCCAAATAATGCTCAGTTTAAACAAGATTTGCCAGCTGGATATCTTAGATGTGACGGATCAATCTTTAATGCTCAAAGTTATATTGCTTTATCAGAAGTTCTTGGAGTTGGTTCTGCATCTAGGTTCCGGAAAGATAACGCTGTTATTAGAGAACCAGATGAAGCAGAAGGAGACTTAGGACAATTTCAACTTCCAGATCTAGGTTCTAAAGTTATTATTGGTGGAAGAGGAACTGGTATATACAACAACTTTACTATAGACAGGGGAACAATTGAAACTACTCCAACCACAAGAGTTGGACCACAAGTTGAGGTTGTTTCTAACTCAGGAAATAGAATTTCTGCTAGTTTTAATGGTAATGTTCAGGTAAATGCTCAAAGTGGTATTCAAATGTTTGGAAATCCTAGGTATACTATTGAAAGATCTACTTCAGAAGAAACTCTTACGATTGAAAATTTTCAGGGACATGCTCACTCAGGATCTCAGTATTTTCTAAATTATACTACTAACCATAAAGTAGGTGGAGCTGGAGGTAAAGACTTTGGTAGATTTACTGGTAATAGTGGCGCTGGACATGAGTGGGGATTCAGTAATCAAGCTGGTCAAGAATCCGTTCACTCGCATAACATTCTCAGACCAACATCTTATTCCCATAATTTTGAATATCAATATTCAGAAAAACAGGTTGATATGAGTGAAGTTTCTGCATTTGTTGACGTAGATCTTAATGATACGGAAAAATTAGATCAATTAGTTACACCCTTTATGTTAGTAGAATATATTATTAAATTCTAACATGCCAATTACAACAACACTAACTGACGGTCAGAATTTTACTATTCCAATTAATGTATCTGAATTGCAACTCAGAATGTGGGGCGGAGGAGGATCTGGAGAAAATGTAGATGCATCTTTTACCAGAATTTCTGGAACTGACGGTGGAGATACAGAACTTTTAGGTATAAAAGCAACTGGTGGTAATGCTGGTAGCGTTCCTGGAGGAGGTGCTGGTGGAAGTGGATTGTCGATATTTAATTGGTCTAATTATGGAGTTTCTGTTAGTACATACAATGGAACTTCTGGAAGTTTGCCGTCTCTAGGATACGGACCTACGATTAATGGTACAAGAGCTGGTGATGGCGGCACAGGAAATCCTGGTACGTACACATATACTTCATCTGTTCAACATATATTTAATAATACCACTAACCAACATATATTTCGTAGTTTTAGCTCTGACATTCAAGTTTATTACGCTGGATCTGGTGCAGCAGATGGAGTATCTTGTTCAAATAGTCCATCACTAAAACATTATGTTATCTATTTCAACAATGCTTTTACTAGTGCTAATTATAGTATAAGTATTACCAACGTTACTCAACAGGCTGCTGGCGGTGGCACCGGGGCTCCTCCTTATTATAATTCTGGTATTGCTTATAAAACCAGTAGTGGATTTAGAGCATGGTTTTGTCAGGGAGGTGGATTTAATGGATATGTCCGTGGTTTTAGTATCACTGCTACTGGACAAAAAGCAGGTGCTCAAGGTCAGGGGGGAGGTGGCGGAGGCGGTGCCTTAGCTAATTTTACTAGACAAAATTTAATTGATTCTATAATATATGCTCCTGGCACAACCCATGTTGTTAACGTTGGATCTAGGGGAACTGGGGGATATTCTCCTGGTTCATTTGGAAGCGTTAAGATTTACATGCTTATTCGTCCAGAGATTACATTAACTGCTACATCTGTAGAACTAATCAAAGGTTCATCTACAACGTTATCATGGTCAACATCTGGAGATGCAGACAGTTTTGTTTGGTTGTCTGGAAATATAAACAATACACTTTTGACCAGTAATATAACACTTACTCCTGAAATAACAACATATTATAGTGCTCAAGCTTCTGGACTTGGAGGATCATCCGAAATTGCTTTCTTGACAGTATATGTTTTTTACGTTGCAACTGCGAGTATAGAAGCTCCTTCTGAAATTAACTATGGTGATACTTTAAATGTTTCATTTGAAACTCAATATGCTGATGTGGCGATCACTATCATACCAACATATTACTATGTTGATGGAACAAATACTGCCGGAGATCCAATAAGTATTGATCCAGCAATTACAGCGGAATCTGGAAGACCAGATTCTGATACTGTTGTAAATTCTGTATTAACTCAAGTTCCTGTTGCTTGGAATAACATTGGACCTGAAAGTATATCAGTTCTAATAACTGCTGCAGGTAGAGGTGGAGTCGCTAGTGATAATGTAGTGATTCCAGTGAATATTGATATCACTCCGGAAAATTTAGGTATTCCAGAAACTGATGATGCATTTAAAGATCAGGATCCGGTAGTTACTCCCGATACAGATATCTTAACTGAATTGCTTTTAGTTGACGGCATCGACATTCCAGTTACCATAAAATCTAATCGACAGATTAAAGTTGATATAAATCAATCAGGGATCTGGCAAAACGTAGAGGAAATATAGTGGCAATTATTTACACAAGTAGAAATGTACCTGGGGGCATTGGTGGAGACTACACTAATGGTGCTTGGGGTTCTTTAATGAATAATTACTCCGTTAGATTTACTGGTCCCAATAGTGGACCAGGATCTGCTTATGTTGGTATTACACACTATTTTAGTGGTAGTGTATATTTTCCTTGGAGTGGAAATTATACAGTTCGTGCATCTGCTGACAACAGTGGACAACTTACGGTTGATGGTAGAACTTGTCCCGTAGCTGGATTTGGTGGATCTGCTACTCAAGTATTTTATTCTTCACAGGGGTGGACGAGTCTAGTTGGTTGGGTTTATAATGCACCATCATCGAATGATTTTTCTCCTAATCCATACGGCATTGCTTTCACGATTGATGCACCATCTCGACCCCCAGCACCAACAGTATCTATTAGTAGAAGTCCCGGTACTATTATTCAAGGACAGTGTTCTACACTCACTTGGAGTTCTTCTGGTGTGAATATTACCTATCGTAATATGTCAAACATATCATCTGCTGCTAGTGGTAGCACACAGGTATGTCCAACTAGTACAACAACATATTTCTTTGATGTTCGTGGTGAAGGTGGTAATACTATTAGGTATGCGACAGTCACGGTTTATGTTCCACCCGTACTGTATATAAATTTAACGCAATCATATATTATTGCTGGCGCTTGTGCTACAATCAATTGGTATACAACTGGAGATGCTAGTAATGTTACTTGGACATCTGGTAATATTAGCAATGGAAATGTAACCAGTACTGAACAAGTATGTCCCGCAACTACTACAACATATTCCGCATATGCTACTGGATTAGGTGGAACTAGTCCTTCAGCATCAGTTACGCTTACAGTATATCAGCTACCAGTAATTGAAGAGTTTGAAGTACCATTAACCCTTAATTATGGGGAGCAGGGAATTATTACTTATAAAGTAAAATATGCTAATATTTCTGTAAAAATACAAAAAATTTATGAGTTCAATACGTATGATTCTGATCAAGGAGAGACTTCATACACAACTTCTGGATCTGCTGAATTAAACGGACCTAATGCTACAGTCGAAGAAACTAATCTTAGCACTGATATCACATATAATAATTTTGGTCCAAGATTTGTAAACTATATCCTGACAATTCAGGGAGGAGGCGGATCTGTCAGTCAATCAAAACGAGTAGAAATTATTATTGATGAGAGTCCGGATAACGTCAACATTGATGAGACTGATGGTTTATTCAAGGATGAGGAACCAGTATATACACCCAATATTGCTCCAGATGATGTTGTTGAATCGGATCTTTATTTAATTGATGGTATAGATATTCCCGTTGAAATTACTGCAAGTCTACCTATTTTAGTAGATGTTAATCAATCCGGACAATGGTCAGATGTACGAGTAAATGGTTCTTCTCCACCACAAGGAAGTAGTACTAGTGAACCTTTGAAAAATAATGAACATTTAGATAATTTAATTGAAACTTCTGAAGAAGAAATTCAAGTTTCTTCCAATACCACTGATTTGGTATCTACAAATATAGATGAGGATTTTGGAACTATAGCAAAGCAAGCGACTGCATCTTTCGGTAGTAGTAGTACAATTATTAAAGGACAAGGTGCATCTTTTAGTTGGAATTTGACTGGTGGATACACTTCTGCATCCATTAGCGGTTATGGATCACTTACCTCATCTGGATCGGCAGTAACTTATAGTGTACAAAATATTCCTAGATGGTTCAGTACATCTCCTGCTCCAGGTGATCACATGTGCTCTCCATCAAATCCTGGTGGATATGCTCAAGAAGGTACTTTATTCAAATCGTTTACTACACAGGCACCTGGTACATTTTTCGGGTATGATGCAGAAGCACCTGGAGTTAAACCAACAGCGAATATCGGATATGTATATCCATTTTCTTCATCAGGTCATCCTGTAGGCACAACAACTATTTACGAAAAAATTGACCCAAATGGTGGTCCTCCTAATGGATTTGGAACAATTTGGACGACAAGTTCTAGTGGCGAAGGACCATATACTGCTAATGGACCCAATACTGGTTTTAAAGCACCAACATCAGGGTATACGGATTATTCTGGACTTGTTTTCAGTGGCAGTGCTACAGTATACCCAACTAGTACTACGACTTACACTTTATCTGCTTCTGGATCTACTACTGGATCATATTCGGCATCAGTTACTATTACTGTATTAATACCTCCTATTTTTTATATCTCTGTCAATGTACCTGCTATTGTTGCAGGTGGCGTAGCACAGTTATCATGGTATTATACTGGAGATGCTAATAGTATTACTTGGACATCTGGTGGTATTAGTAATGGAAATCTAAGTAGCAGTCAACCAGTAAGTCCCGAAACTACTACAACATACTGTGCTTATGTTAATGGACCAGCTGGAGCATCACCAGTTGCTTGTGCTGTTCTTGAAGTTTATCAAATTCCTACGATTGATTCTTTTGAAGTACCATTAACTTTAAACTATGATGAACAAGGATCAATTTCATTTACTGTAAGTTATGCTAATGTTTCTGTTACTATACAGAAAATATATGAGTACAATACGTATGATTCTGATCAAGGGGAGACTTCATACACAACTTCTTCTACTGCACTATTAGGTGGTACTGGAGCTACAGTTGAGGAAAATGATATTGACACTAACATTACATATGATGACTTCGGACCTAGATTTGTAAATTACATTTTAACAGCTACTGGACAAGGTGGAACAGCTGTAAGTTCAAAGAGAATCGAAATTGTGATTGATGAAGAACCCGATAATATTAATATAGATGAGACTGATGGTTTATTCAAGGATCAGGAACCAGTATATACACCTAATATTGCTCCAAATGATATTGTCCAATCTGATCTTTATTTAATTGAGGACATAGATATTCCTGTTGAAATTAAATCAAGTCTGCCTATTTTAATAGATGTTAATCAATCTGGGGAATGGAAAAAGTTGAGACAGACAGGATCTCCACCACCGGCAGGTTCAGATGAGTAGGATAAATAGTAGAACTGGAAATGCATCTATCTAGGAATGACGTATTCACACTCAAACACCCCGTTGTATGTTTCTGAGGGTGATTATATTCAGTTTAGGTTTAAGGCACCTCCAATATGGGATTATTCTGAAACTGTTACTATTTTAATTGGTGATCTTCCTCAATATTGGGTTATTACCACAGTTCCGGAAGATTTTACTCCAGATCCATTTCCATTTCAAGCATATGTTGATAATGTTGAATTGGATACTCTCTTTACTTATGCTGATGGATCGCGTAGTGGTGAAGAGGTTGTAGTAGTTAGTGGTTTGACACCAACTACTCAAGCAGCAGTTTCTATCGGTGCTAATGTTGCTGGTGGTATTGATGTTTTTGCTATGCGGATTGATTATGATGGGGATGGTACATACGATACTGGTTGGATTCAGGGAGATGGAACTGAAGTTGTAGAAAATGGTGCTAAGATTCAAATTAGAGGCAAGACTCAAAATTTTAACAATCAATTTACTAGAGTTACTCTTAATATTGGAACTGCCAATGAAGTATGGAATATTTTAAGCAAATCTGTTCCACTAAACATTCCTGAACCATTTCCCACTTTTACTGATTTAGTGGGACTTGATACAAATATTGATGCTTATAGTAATATAGTTAGAATCCAAGGTTTAATCGGTCCTGCAGATATATCTGTAGATGGTGATGGTGAATGGGCAGTTTCGAGTGTAGATACAACAACAACTAATGGAGAAGGATTTGATGTTCTTGATGGAGTAACATTTAGTGGTAGCACTGGAACTGTTAATAATGGTGATTATTTACAATTAAAACTTCCTACATCACCTAATCCTCAAACTGGAAATAATACTACTCTTTCTATTGGAGATGGTGCTAGTTTGTCTATGTGGACAATAACAACTGGAAGCGCACCATCATCAACTCCCAATGGGTGGTCTTATACACCCTTATCTGATGTTGTTGAGGATGCATTGATTGCTTCTGAGTCTAGACCATTAGCTGGTATTAGTGGACTTGGAACAGATCCTGGTACAGGTCAAAGTATATCAGTTCCTGTTAATTTAGTGTCTACTGACTCTACGGAAGTTAGAGTTAAAGTTAATAGTGGATCAGTAGGTACTTTCCCGACATCAGTACAGAATGGTGATAGGATCACACTTTATATGCGATCATCACCAGACTTTTCTGATGGCAGTGGTATTGGATCTCGCACTATGCAGATTAGTGTTGGTGATCTAGACATTCCATCTTGGAGTATTTTAACAAGTACTGGACCAGATTATGATGCTCAGTTTAATCAACCGGGAAGTAAAGTAAATCAAGTTCCTGGTACATATGTTTCTTCTAGTCCTGTTACTATTACCAGTATCAATAGACCAATTACAATTACTGCTACAAATGGTGCTTTAATTGGTATAGATGCTGAAGCAACACCTGTTGTAGGACCAAGAACATTTGATCCTGCCGTCAATACTTCATTCTACTTGGTTCTTCTTACTCCTCAGCAACTAGGAACAACAGAATTTACTGATGTTATTGTTGGAACAGAGGCAACTGATATTCCTTCAGTTTCTTTTACGTGGTCGATTCAATCTTACGTGACAGTTCCTCCAGCACCTGATAATCTTGGTGTGTGGTATAGTAAAAAGACACAAAAGTTTGATGGTTATCCAATTGGTTCTGTTCTTTCTATTCTAAAGGAAAATGTCGTTGTTGGATATGGTGATCTTGACGGTACAGTCGCTCTTGGTACATTAGATGCTAGATATCCAGGATTTATTGAATGTGATGGTAGAGATTTGGATCCAAATTTATATACGGACTTATATAATGTAATCGGAACACAATATGGCGGAACTGTAGTGGAGAGTGTGCAATCTGTAACTACTCCTCCTACAGTAGTCAATGGACAAACTATTACTACCACATATGAAACGACAATCTTCAGTGGATCTTTTAAAGTTCCTGATTATAGAAATAGAAGATTGTGTGGTGTTGGATTGGTTGATGCTAGCAGAGGTAATTCTGCTTTCTTGCCAATAACTACTGGATCTGGCATCTTTGATGTTGGTGCTGAGGGTGGATATTGGTATTTTGATAAAGTTGACACTTCTGGTTCTAATCCGCTGGAACAGATTGAGGGAACTGGGACAACGGGATTGGATAGTCAATTTTTCTCTTTGGGAACAGTAAGATTGGAGAATCTTAATACTATTGTAGATGATATTCCTTTCACTATCACTGGATCTGTATCAGCACAGGTAGGTCCTTTGTCTGATGTTTTACCAAGAGTTCCTGTACATGAACACCAATTTGTTAGTGCTACTCCTGATGGTGAGGAGGGTGATCCAGTTATTGCTTGGAGTACTAGAGCATTGTTTGGTTTAGGACAGAACCCGAGCACGCAATTTGCTGCTAATATTGAAACTGGTGGTTCTGAAGTAGAGAATGCGTGGGTTGCTGAAAATTGGGTTAGTTGGGTCAGTGGTGTAAGTCCAAACTTTTCTAGTGAAATGCAAAGATATCTTGGAGATCAATGGGATGATTTTACAACATTCGCTGAAGATTATATGGGAACAAGTAAAACAGGTGCTAATGGTGATCCTACAACATATATTACTGTCTCCGGAAGTTATATGGTATGGTGGATTAGTGATTTAGCAGAACTTTCTGGAGCAACACTTCAAGGTAGTGGAGGTAATTGTGCTGCTTGCATTGATGTTAGACCTTTAGGTTTTGCTCTTGATTCCTATATTCCTGCTTCTGGTCAAACAAATTCACATAGTCATATGATTACTGAAGATGTTGTTGGTAATCCGAACACTGATTTTACTGGTGGTAACGTTTCTGGTGCTGGTATAATTGGAGGTGGATTTGGATCTGGATTAGGTGGAGCATCTACTTCAAAACAAGTTGTATTTTCCCAATCTGATATTTTTATGGACATGACTGATGCTGAATTTAAGTTCTCATCTAGTTTCAAAAAACCAACTCCTGATATTACTATGAGACCTCAACGACAAGTTCCTATTATCAATCCATTTCATAAGACTAAATATATCATTAAGGCATTCTGATTTTATTATGGCAGTTGAACCATATCGTCCATTAGAATTGATGGAGAAAAGTGATTTTACCAAGTCTGAATTTAATGATTTTATCGGTGTCTGGGAAGGATTTGTACCAAAACCATTATGTGATAGAATTATTAAATATTGTGATTATGTAATGGAAAATGGTTCTATTCCATCTGGACCATATGATGAGACTAAAGTGCATAAGTCTGAAGAAGTTTATGGTGGAGAACTTGGACGAAAAGATTTTGCTTTTTGTTTAAATTATGCTAATAGAAATCTTGAAATTGAAGTACAATCAATTTTAAACTCATGTTGTTCTCATTATGTAAAAGTATTTGGTACTCTTTCTAGAGTTCCTTTAATCTCTACTGATATTAAAGCACAGATAACTCCACCAGGTGGTGGTTATCATTTATGGCATTATGAAAATACCGGTATTCATCATGCCATGCGTGAAGTAGTTTGGATGATCTACCTAAATGATATGCCAGAAGGTGAGGCAGAGACTGAATTCTTATATCAAAGAAGAAGAATCCGCCCTACTGCTGGTACTGTTGTTATGTGGCCTGCTGGTTATACACACACCCATAAAGGTAATACAGTCTTTACCAAGAATAAATACATCTTGACAGGATGGTATATTAAAGCTCAATAAGGAGACCCATGGCAGAATCTGTACAATTTTCAGTATTAGACGTTGATTTACTCAGCGATAATATTCTATTCAATCCTGATGTTGCGGTTGACCTTCAAGGCAATGGTCAATCTGCAGTGAAGCGCGTCAAGTTAGATGCCACATTAAAAGAAAGATTTTTAGAGAGGGTCATTGATCCTTTTTGGCATAGTGAGAAAGATCAATTAGATCACTTCCAGTATTATAACAATGGTTTATATAGATGTCAGCGTAGAAAATTGAAGCATGATTTTTCTACAGGCGCTAACTATTGGTCTACATATGAATTCAAGAGTGCTACTAAGGAACAGGCAGCAGAGTTAAACGAAAAGTTTAAAGCATTTTATGAATCTCTCTTAGTAGTGAGGGAAGAACAAGTTTATGAAAAAATTGATAAGATTGATGACTCTACTAAGTATTTTCAGCAGAAATATATGAAGGCAAAGAGACAAAAGAATGATCTCTTGTCTATGAGTGATTGGAGAATTTTACCAGACGTGGAAGATCATTATGAAGGTCAAAAAGATGAGTGGATTGCATGGAGAGCATATATTAGAAATTTTATTCTCAAAAATCCAGGAGACTTTGATGACAACTTAGCATTCTTTAGGTATACTTATGATATCAAGTATCCTGTAGACCCTAAAATCTATAGAACAATTTATCCTAATGCAAAACTAGAAGACAAAGTAACTGATGCACCTGCATTTATGGATGTTAACGATCCAAAACAGTGGGTCAAGCATGATTATGGTGCCTCTTCTGACTTTGTTGCCAGCAGAGAACAAAACATGTATAATTTATCTGGTCAGTATAGGACTCAATATAAAAAAGTTAAAGAATCTGTTCTTGAAATTATGAAACTATTGAATGTTGAAGATGTAGTGCCTATTGACTGGAGTTTGTATTACGTTAACGATTCTGATTTAGTATCTGAGGAATAAATGATTTGTGAAATTGATTTATTAAATGATGAGCAATTGAAATTTATTAATGAGTATTTTAATCACCTTACATTTGATAATGGTTTAATCAGCAATCCAACTGCTCGTAAAGTATGTGAAACGGTATATGATGGACCAGGCAATCTGGAGTTAAATTTATATTGTCGTGATATTATATCCAGATCTAATTTTCCTATCGAGATAAAAGAGATATCACAAGTATACTTTGTTAAGTATGGTGTTGGTGGGCAATATCAAGATCATTATGATTCTAATCCTTGTGGTGGAGTTAGATCGGATTATAGTATGACATGCTTTCTGAATGAAGACTATGAAGGTGGTGAATTGGTGATAGAAAATACTAACAGTATTAAATTATCAAAAGGCAGAGCAATTATATACCCAGGGAATTTACTCCATAGAGTAAATGAAGTAATTGCTGGTCAACGAAACGTATTTGTTTGCTGGATTGAATGTCATGTATAGTTCTAGTGATATTGTAAATTATAATGATGTGTTTTCTCATGAAGACTATAAGAAAATACTTTCGTTTGTACATGGTCCCAATTGGTACTTTGGTCATGGGTCACATGCTGAGGGAGATAAGCGTCGTGGTCTGCCTTTTTGGCGTATAGATTTCATAGATAACAACTTCTTTGCAGAATACCTTCTAAATATCATTGAGGAAAAGACTCAACAACATTATGAACTATGTGATGTGTATGCCAATGGTCATACCTACGGCACACAAGGTTCTTTTCATCAAGATTGGTATGATGAGAGAGGAAGAACATTTCTTTTTTACGCTAATGATGTGTGGAGATTGGAGTGGGGAGGCAAAACAGCCTTTAATTTAGGAGAGGATACATATTTTCACATTCCTAAACCAAATGCAGCAATATTATTTCCTGGAATAATCCCACATGCTGCAGAACCTACGTCTAGAACATATTCTGGACTACGTATCACTATTGCTTGGAAACTACTACTTAAAGACTCATGAACTCAGACTACGAAGTATTTTATTTTGACACTTTTATTGAGCGATATGCTATTGCTAAGGGTAAATGTGTAATTTATTTGAGATCTCATGGTTGGAACAATAGTTCTGATGTAGATGCTATTAATACTTCATATCAACTGTATAAAGACATCTTACCAGCGGATATGTTTACATCTTTACAAAACTCGGAATTTGTTTTTGTTGAAGTGGATGATCTTGAAGATACCATCGAATTTTTGGAGACTAGTTTTCCAGGCAGTCAAGAATCTTGTGTGATTCCTGAGAACTACATTCACTTTACATTATATAATGAACTAGGTCAAACAATTTTATCTAACTAAAATGTTTTCTGATATTTTTTACAAGGCGGATAAGTATAATCTCAACAGCTTTGAGTATGTTTCAACATATGAGAGGATGCCATGGAGATATACTGGATTAAAAGATTCTTCTTATCTGCCTAACTTTGATGCTGATATCACTGCTAAACTTAACAGGTTTATGCAGTTTAGATTTCCTAATGCAACAGTACCTCAGCATGATGATAACAAAGTTGTTAGCATTGAATATGTTGACTCAGAAGTAAAGTCTTACTACCTGGTAAATCCAATAAAATATACTAGATTTGCGAGTGAAAGCATTTGGAAGTATTTTGTCAACTTTTGTGCATTTAAATCTTTGAATACATGTAAAACTACCATCGATAGATTAACTGATGTAACAGATGATGTAGAGACTGATATTCTTGGTGTTCATTACGATAAAGATGCTAATTATACTGGGATGAGGATTTATGATCCTGGATACAATCTCGCAGAATATGCACAGAATAAGAAATTAAATGATATCAATGAGTTCTGTAAAAGATATAAAGGGGATTGTAAAGGGGAGATTGATACATTCTACGGTTCTACTGACCTAAGATATACTTTCAAACCTCTTATGCCTAGAGTCACACTATTGCGTGATCCTACGACTAAGTTATGGAATGAAATATGTGATAATCCACTGAGAAAGAGTGCTATGCTTGACAAATTGTTATCAGCAGATCTAATCAGCGAAGAACAAAAGCAATTCATTGATCAAACATGTGTCAATAGAAGCATGTTTGCTATCGACTTTATTGTTTCTGCAGAGGGAGAATTAGTAGACATGTTCATGAGGCATGTTAAGATTGTAGAATTTGAGGACTTGACAGTGGGTTGACACCTGTGCTATGGTAGCAGAGCGTCCATCGAACCACATGAAAGTTCCTGATCAGATAGAGTTGCAACATATGCAACTTCAAGCAATGTTACGAGATAATAACATACATGAATCTGAACTGCTGTATTGTGGCAAACGTGAGTATACTACAGAATACGTTGCACATCCCGAATATCATGGACAGTTAATGCACTGGTACATCATTGGTGGTGAACATGAGGTGCCAGTGTGTGATATCGAATCGGTTGACCAAATCGAATAACCATGCTACAATGTCTCCTATAACGCCTCTATCACATGGATTGGAATAGTACCACGAAACACGAGAAACGTAAAGATGCGTTCTATATCTTTTATGAGAGTGTTCTTAAACCAGATCATCAACTACGTCAGGACGCACATGATCAGGAATGCTATCATGAACTGCTAGAATGGCGTAGTGAAATTATTGAATATCTTGACAAACGTCGCAACGAAGACTTTAATGACAACTGAAATCAACTGGCAACATGAGTATTCAAAACAGCGCAAAGATCGTATGCAAAATGCGATCGATGATTATCTCAACGATGATAAAGTATCAGCACGACAAGCGCATGAAGAGATGCTATCTGGCGTCGATGATGTGATAGAATATCACAAGAAAGCATATTGTCGTGCTATGTCTCTTCGAGACTATATGACTGGCAACACTGCTCTTAATCTAGATCACCAAATTCCTGCCCGCAATTGACATGAACGAAGAAGATTTCAAAGCAGCAATCAACAACTTTTTGATGATGCAGAATAACAATGATACCAACTTTCAAATTCTGCAACGTCAAATTGATGGTCTTCAAAAGCAATTGAGTGAGTTAAATGATCTCAAAGAGATGTTCCGTCTCCCCAAACCAGAGAACATGAATCGTCAACCATTTGAAGAGGTTGACGAGTGAAATTTACTCGTGGTATGATGGTCAAGTACCGCACCACCACGGGGTGGGTGGATTTTATTGGTGATAAGTATATCACCATTTGTTACATCGATCGACCTGACCCATCATGTCGTCATGGTCGTTATCAGTCAACTTTATGTGTTTTTCGAGAGTATTGGGATGAAGTATGCAGTTGTGTGGATGAAGAACAAGAAGAAGAGTCAAGCGAAGCAGCAAGCGATCTTCTATAACCTAGATGATGCTGTTGCATGGGAGCAACACATCAATAAAACTGTACATGCAAAAACAGAACTCCATCCTATCTTTGGGGACAGTTAACAGACTGGACTAGGGGGTTGACACAGACCCCAAACTCGTGTATATTAGGTTCATGGGAGAGGAAGCGCCCTAAAGACTCCACATTCTATAATCCCACCCATGTAGGTGGCAATCGTAATGTTCAAATCCGATCTTTCAAAAGTTCGTATCACGCGCCAATTTGAGACAAATATCGCTCTTGCTGAGGGTATTTGTCATACAGCGAGTATCAGTGACGCTGATCTTAAGAAACTGATTAACTTCAAGTCTCTTGATCGTCTTGCTGAACTCCTTCGTACCAGTCGCGAGTATATCTACGAGAAGTGCAAAGCAGACTATGAGTTTGCTTTAGCAGTTGCTCATGGTACTGCTATTCTTGCCTCACGTCAAGGTTCAAAGGACGAATCTTACGTCCTTGATCAGATTAACCGTGCCTCTAGTGGTTATGGTATCTACGTACAATCTTTGAACAACCAGGATCTCCGTCCTACAAAGGATGGACGCCTATTGAACAAAGCAGAGTTCCAAGAGTCTGGTCTTGATAAACTTGAGTGCCTCAAGTCTATCGATGGTGTGATCAACGGCAATGTCGAAGGATATATCTTTGCCAAGATTTGTTTTGGTGAAGGTGGACATCAGGACAACGTGTTTCATGAAGCAGCACACTTTGCTGATTGGGCACAACAGTATGGTGAGGAAGGCAAAGTATATGTCATCCTCATCGATACTGACCTGACTAACAAGTTTGATCGCCTCAAGTTTAACTACGACTCTGACACAGTTTGGGTCGTTGATCATGTAGAATTTCAACAGCGCCTAGGTATTATCTGAATATTGAATGAGTAAGCAACTTCTGGGTCAGTATTATACAACGACTGACCCATTCAATAACTCCGGTGCATTTCGCTCCTGGTATCAGATGGTTCCCAAGACTACAATCTTGGAACCATTTGCAGGTGCGGGGCACCTTTTCTCGTATGTAAATGCAGAGTGGCATGGGTATGATATTGAACCCAATCACCCTGATGTAGAGTATAGAAATACATTTGAACAGTTTCCTAGTGGGTACAGAGTGTGTATCACTAACCCACCATACCTTGCGAAGACAGTAGTATCACGTAAGAAACTACCAGTGCAACTAATACATGAGGACATGTACCTTGATGCACTACAACTAATGCTGGATAACTGTGAGTACGTCGCTGCAATCGTACCCAGTACATTCTGGAACCAAAGATTATTCAAGAATAGATTGTATGCATGGGATAAGTTTGATATGCAACTATTCACTGATACTGATGCACCCGCAGGTGTTGCATATTTTGTTCCGCATAGAGTAGAACACACGCGCACATTTGTCAATGGTGAGGAGATTATGCTCACATCTGACAACACACCAACAAAAACTGATTTTCATGTGCGCTTCAACCCACACGACCTGGCACCCATCCTGGTAAATGGAATTGACACAAATACACAGAATAACATTCATCTCCGTATGTTACAGGACAATGATATACCATCACTGGTGAATAGCACGGGTAAGTGTAAACCAACTAACAGGAATCACTTCCCGATTGAGACAACAATGGTAAAAGAGGCAGATCTACCTGCAATCAATGCCCTGATAGACCAGTGGAGAGATGAGACTATGGATTTTTTCCTTACTAGTTTCAAGTCTCCCATGACCTCAGGCAAGTACAGAAAACGGATCAGTTTCATGGAAGTCAGGTGGTTGCTTAATCGGTTCTATGCTGATAGACTGTCTGAGACCCCTCCACGATCGCCCACAAGCGTCTTGAACCACTTATGACTGACCGGACTATAGACGTGCCTCTAACGACCTCTCAGATCCTATTCTTGATGGATATGATGATGGGATGCAATCTAGGCACCACCAAAATCCATGCTATGCTGAACAACGTCGATGATGGTGCCACATACGACCAGTTAGCGAACTGTCTACAAAACGCGCACAGCACCCCATAACCGTGTATATTAAGAGAGTCAAAGGAACACACCCCATGCAACTCACCAACAACGTCTGCACTGTTGACTTCTTCCCTGAAGCATTCATCGCTGACGAGGGAGTCAAGCGTTTCCAGAAGCGTGTCACCTGGAATGCTAACGGTCTTAAGTCTTACAGCACTGTAACTATTCTCACAGCACGTAATGAGTGGGAGACACGTATTGCTAACGGTGCTACAGTTAGTGGATACAACATGTCGCAGATGCCACGCTCTGAGTACACCCCGATGGCAGTTTGATGAGAATCACACAGTATCTCTTGAGTGGCATCTTTGTCTTTGTCGCTCTCACATGCTATCTGCTATTCTTAGCACAGCGTGATAGTAAGATGATGAACTACTATGACTCAACTATTCAACAAGGAACCACACATGTTCACTAAAGACGACCACAATTTTCTCGATATGTTGTTTGGTAAGTTCACCAAGCATATTGATACTGATATGTTTGATCTTCATGATGATGACACTGCTGGTATGGATTCATTAGAACTACGAGCAGCAGAACTTGAGATGACTGTAGATGACATGCTCCATGCTGATCTTTGATGACAGAACTACCAACTGATTTCCCTCATCAACCCCCAGAAGGTTTCACCTATGAGATTCATGAACATAAGTCCAACGTCGTTGGCATTTGGATTCGGAATCATGCTCGGTATAGTTACACTAATGAGCCTATCAGATCAATCTGGGGATTCTACAACACAAAAAAGCAATGTTACATTGCCCCAATTAACCACAAACGTCCAGGTAAAACTGTAGACGTAAGCAACACCACGGCATACTCTGCTATGCCACTACTCAAATCATTCGTATCAACTGATTAATCATGTCTATTTCTGAAGTAATGCTCGACCGTTGGATTCTGGAGAACATCGATGATGCTGTACCAGCATGGGATTTAGTAGAAGACATTGACAAGGTGAACAAGAACTGGCGTCAGAGTGCTAGTGATGAACTATCACCAGAAGCATTGGATCTACTATGAATGAAACTCGATAGTAAAGCGAGAGTATTAGGCAGCGTTGGTGTTATCACTGCCTATTTTGTTATTCTTCATGTGAATGTGATTGCTGGTGTGATGTTGAATTGTGTTGCTGATCTGATTAGCATCCCATACTTCATCAGAACAAAGTCATGGGATGTGGTGGTCATGGTAGTGTTCCTATTCATGATCAGCATGTCTCGACTGACCACTTCGTAAACTGTCCACTGAACCACCACAGGGCATCCAAATGCCCTATACTATATTCATCAGCAAGGGACACACCCCATGACCACCACAGTCGTTAAGCACTCCTTCTACAAGATCGAGATT
>MDSW01057029.1_pt1 | contig 33032 bp, 30 predicted proteins | sample 811171 | NCBI WGS metagenome assembly MDSW01 (sample SAMN05326641, study PRJNA326480) | marine metagenome | isolation source: seawater | place: Atlantic Ocean: North West | collected 2012 | reverse complement strand
TCCGCCGCTCTACTCACACCGAAGTGCTTTCGCGCTCGACTTGCATGTGTTAGGCCTGCCGCCAGCGTTCAATCTGAGCCATGATCAAACTCTTCAGTTCAAGACTTTTACCTCCGCCCGTCTCCCCCTAAGGGAACACCGCAGCAGGAGGGGTGCATTACGCAGTTACCCTGCTTGACGCACCTAATCTCGGCCCAGATACAATTTCGAAATCAATGTTCAATAAAACATGAATCAATGAGTCACTTGTTGTATCTGGATAATCGTGACATCCATCCCAACAAGTGCCCACACATCTGTCTTCATCGAATTGTTAAATAGCTTCACGTGCCGCTCGGACACGGAAAACGGTGAGGTCGGCCCTCAACCGCGGAGGCGTATTATACCCATCGCCGGGACCGTGGCAACCTAAATCTCACTCTCGATTGCAACTATTTTCAGGCCGGCGCCAAACAGCCCGCTTGCGGCGGTCGCGAAGCGCCCCGAAAGCCCTACAGCGCCATTGTTGACACCGCCAACAACGACCGGGCAGCGGGGTCAGATCAACTCGAACAGGTGGTATTTCTTCTTGCCCAGGCGCACCAGGTAGAAACGTCCGTGGACGGCGCCTTCGGGGGCGAAACTGGCCGCGGGATCGCCGTTGTCGGCCATCCCCAGGGCGCGCTCGTTCACCGTCACCGCGTTGCGGCCCAGGGCGTCCTTGACCTGCTTGCCGGAGCCGGCCAGGCCCGCCTCCGCGAACATCTGCGTGAGCGTTTCCGGCAACCCGGCGCGCGCCAGGGTGCTGGCGGGCAGCCCGTCCTGGCGCAATTGCAGGACATCGTCCTCGGACAGGCTGGCAATGGAGCCCTGGAACAGCGAATCGGTGATCCTGCGCGCCGCCTGCAGGCCCTCCTCGCCGTGCACCAGCCGGGTCACTTCCGCGGCCAGTACCGCCTGGGCCTCGGGACGGCCGGCGCGCTGCGCATCGGCACGCTCCAGCTCGGCGATTTCCGCCACCTCCAGGAAGGTGAAATAGCGCAGGTAGTTGTAGACATCCGCGTCCCCGGTGCCCAGCCAGAACTGGTAGAAGGCATAGGGGGAGGTGCGTTGCGGATCCAGCCACACCGTGCCCGCCTCGGTCTTGCCGAACTTGGAGCCGTCCGCCTTGGTGATCAGGGGCATGGTCAGGCCAAACACCTGCTTGCCGTGGAGGCGGCGGGTGAGATCTATTCCCCCGGTGATATTGCCCCACTGGTCGGAGCCGCCCAGTTGCAGGCTGCAGTCGTGGCGCCGGTTGAGTTCGGCAAAGTCATAGGACTGCAGGATCATGTAGGTGAACTCGGTAAAGCTGATGCCACTGCCTTCGCGCTCGATGCGCTGCTTCACCGACTCCTTCTGGATCATGGCGTTGACCGAGAAGTGCTTGCCGATGTCGCGCAGGAAGGTCAGCACATCGAGGTCGGCAGTCCAGTCGAGGTTGTTGACCACTTCGGCTGACACCGGGCCGGCATCGAAGTCGATGAACCGCGACACCTGCGCGCGAATCTTGTCTACCCAGCCGGCAATCACGTCCGGCGAATTCAGGGAACGCTCTTCGGCCTTGAAACTGGGATCACCGATCAGCCCGGTGGCGCCACCGACCAGCGCCAGCGGCTTGTGCCCGGCGAGCTGAAAACGGCGCAGCATGAGCAGCGGCACGAGGGAGCCGATATGCAGGCTGTCGGCGGTGGGGTCGAAACCGCAGTACAGTGTGCGCGCCCCGCCATCCAGCCAGGCGGGCAGGTCGTCCTCCCCGGCCACCTGGAAAACCAGGCCGCGGGCGCGCAGATCCTCTAGTAATACGCTGCTCATCAGCTTGTTTCCGATACGGGCGGGCTCGTGGATTGAGGCGGCGCACACGATACAACACCCCCCCTTAAATGCAAGTCCCGGTACTGTTCACACTGTCAGGCAACGCCAATTTTTGTATACTGGAGGGACCGATAGCAAAAAGAACCCTGGGGACATGCCACTAGCAAAACGGCAGAGGGGGGCAACAGCCATTCGCCAGGCGACGACGCCGGCAATGCGACTGCCGCACAACCACTACGTGGCGGCGGGTGCTCTGGCGCTCGCAGCCGGCCTCGCAGTGATGTTGTTGATGCCCGCCGCATCCGAATCGAGCATCGAGGCGACAAGCTTCGAAACGCCCGCTATTGCCCTGGACCAACCCGTGCTGGACGCACTCCCCGACGCGGAGGAAGCCGCCGAGGAAGCAGCGCCGGTCGCTGCACCGGCGGCGCCGCCCGAACAGCCCTGGCAGGAACAGGTGGTGCGCAGCGGTGACAACCTCTCCCTGATCTTCAATCGCGCGGGCTTCAGCGACCGCGACGTGCACGAGGTGGTGACCCAGTCGGCGCAGGGGAAAACCCTGGCGCGCATTTACCCGGGCCAGGTCATCGCCTTCCAGGCCGACACCGACGGCACGCTGCTCGGCGTGCGCCACGTCCGCTCCCCGCTGGAAACCGTGAGCTACCTGCGCGGCGAGGAAGGCTTCAGCAGCGAGATCATCACCCGCGAGCCCGAGGCGCGCGAGGCCTGGGCTTCGGGCACCATCACCTCGTCGCTGTTCATGGCCGGGCAGGACGCCGGCCTGTCGCAGACCGTCATCATGGAGCTGGCGAATATTTTTGGCGGCGTCATCGACTTCGTGCTGGACCCGCGCAAGGGCGACACCATTCACGTGGTCTACGAAGAACTTTACCTGGACGGGAAAAAAATACGCGACGGGGACATCATCGCGGCCTCGTTCACCAACCAGGGCGAAATGTTCAACGCCTATCGCTACACCGACTCACAGGGCGAGGTCGGCTATTACAACGAACAGGGCGTGAGCATGCGCAAGGCCTTCCTGCTGGCGCCGGTGGATTTCACGCGCATCAGTTCGAACTTCAACCTGCGCCGCCTGCATCCCATCTACAAGACCACCCGGCCACACCGCGGCACGGATTACGCGGCGCCGCGCGGCACACCGGTCTACGCCGCCGGTGACGGCCGGGTCGTCGAGGCCGGCTACTCCAGGGCCAACGGCAACTACGTGTTCATCCAGCACGGCCAGCAGTACGTCACCAAGTACCTGCACCTGCACAAGCGCAATGTGAAGAAAGGGCAGCGCGTGTCACAAAGCCAGGTGATCGGCAGCGTCGGCTCCACGGGAGCGGCCACCGGGCCGCACCTGCACTACGAGTTCCTGATGAACGGCGTGCACCGCAATCCGCGCACCATTCACAAGAAACTGCCCAAGGCAAAAAGCCTGCCCGCCGCCGAAATGGCGCAGTTCCGCCAAAGCATAGACGGCGCGGCCAACCAGCTCGCCTCCCTGCACTCGGGCAACCAGCTTGCCATGAGCGAGTCAGAGCAAACTGACGCCGCCCCTTACTAGGTGAACGCCGAACCATCGCTGTTCGTCGGGTTGATGTCCGGCACCAGCATGGATGCCGTGGACAGCGCGTTGCTGCGCTTCGACGGCGACACCGCGCAACTGGCGGCCACCCTCGAATATCCCGTGACAGACTCCCTGCGCGATGAACTCGGCGCCCTCTGCCAGCCTGGCGACGATGAAATCAACCGCCTGGGCCGGCTGGACCTGCAACTGGGAGAGTTGTTTGCCCACGCCGCGCTCGCACTGCTGGAACACGCCGCCGTGGACCCGGGCGAGGTCAGCGCGATCGGCAGCCATGGCCAGACCGTGCGCCACGAGCCGCCGGTGGACGGGGTGGCAGGCTTCACGCTGCAGATCGGCGACCCCAACACCATCGCCGAGCGCACCGGCATCACCACGGTGGCGGACTTCCGGCGTCGCGACATGGCCTGCGGCGGACAGGGCGCGCCGCTGGTCCCCGCGTTCCACGCGCAGGTGTTCGCCGCCCCCGGCGTCGACCGCGCCATCGTCAATATCGGCGGCATTGCCAATGCCACGGTACTACAGGGCGAACAACTGCTGGCGGGCTTCGATACCGGTCCCGGCAATACGCTGCTGGACCAGTGGTACAGCCGGCACCGGGAGGGCCGTTTCGACCGCGACGGCGCCTGGTCGGCGCAGGGCGAGGTGCGCCAGGACCTGCTGCAGGCCCTGCTCGGCGAACCCTACTTCGCACGCTCCGGGCCGCGCAGCACGGGGCGGGAACTGTTCAACCTGCCCTGGCTGGAACGCCACCTGGCAGGCCTGCCCGCAGCGCCGCCGGTGGACGTGCAGGCGACCCTGGCCGAGCTGACCGCCGTCTCCATCGCCCGCGCGCTGCAGGGGGCCGCCGCGCCACCGGACGAGGTGTATATCTGCGGCGGCGGGGCCCATAACGGCGACCTGCTGGGACGCCTGCGCGCGCAGTTGCCCGCCAGCGCCGTGGCCGATACGCAAAAACTGGGCATTCACCCGGACTGGGTGGAAGCGGCGACCTTCGCCTGGCTGGCGCGGCGACGCCTGCAGGGCCTGTGCGGCAATGCCGCGGTGGTCACCGGCGCCGCGGGGCCGCGGGTGCTGGGCGCTGTCTACCCGGCATAGGCCCCGCCCGATCGACCGTCAATCCTCTAGATAGAGAAGGACGCGCCACAACCACAGGTGGTGGTGGCATTGGGGTTGTTGACGACGAAACGGGAACCTTCCAGCCCCTCGGTGTAATCCACCTCGGACCCCGCCAGGTACTGGAAACTCATCGGGTCGACCAGCAGGGTCACGCCGTCGGATTCGACCGCGGTATCGTCTTCCGCGGCGAGCTCGTCGAAGGTGAACCCGTACTGGAAACCGGAACAGCCGCCGCCGGTGATGAACACGCGCAGCTTGAGTTCATCGTTGGCCTCCTCCTCGATGAGTTCACGCACCTTGCGCACGGCCGATGCCGTGAGATTGATACTGCTCGGGTTGAACGTTTCAGCGACTGACATTGATACCCTTCCACGGGCGCAGGCCCAGGTCGTTACCGCACATCCCGGCGATTATGATAAATCCGACTAAAACAGTCAATTATAGCGATTCAGTCCTCTGCGGGCGGGGTCTCGGGCTGCTCCGGGCTCTCCTGGCCCTGCGCGGCGTCCGCCCCGTCGGCAACGTGGGTCAGGCTGCCGTTGACCTCCGCCCCCGCGGCCATCTCGACCAGCGCGTAGTAGACGTTGCCCGTCACCCTGCCCTTGGGCGCCAGTTCCAGTTGCCGGCTGCTGTGCACGTCGCCGGTGACACTGCCGTTGATAACCACGTTGGGCGCGCGGATCTCGCCCTCCACGCGCCCCTTGGCGACCACGCGAACGAGCGCCTCGCTGTCCGGCCTGGCCAGGATGCTGCCCTGTACCAGCCCCTCGACATCGAGGTTACCCGAGAAGTGGATATCGCCGACGACGGTCACCTCCTCGGCGATCAGCGTGGTGCCACCGGCAACGCCGGAGGTGAATTTCTTACTTCCCAACATGGGTAAATCGCTCCTGTACAAGCCAGGGAAACTCCCGGCTGATCTGGGCCTGGTCAGGCCGATCCAGCGTCGCCACCACCTCGATGCCGCTGGGCCGCAACGGCGCGGCCAGTTCGAGCTCCCCCTCGATGGACTGGAAATAGCGAAAGCGCAGTGGCAGGGTGGGCTCGACCTCGGTGGTGGACAATTCCGCCAGCGACATGCGCCAGGGTTCACCATTGTCCTCGCGCTGACCAAACAAGGTGATCGCCAGGCTGCCACTGACCAGTTCATGCTTGCGCGCCTTCTGCTGTACCAGGATACGGTAGGCGTAGTGCCCCTCCCGACCCAGCGCCACCAGCTCCGCCGCACGCACGCTGACCCCAGTCCCGGATTCCCCCGGCGCCATCAGGCTGCGATAGAAACGCAGGCTCTCCTCAAGTTGCGCCGCATGCTCCTCCTGCGCCGCCATTTCCTGGCGCACCAGCTCCAGGGCCTGGCGATCCACCTCGTGCCGCGTGCGCAGCATTTCCAGTTCGCCGCGCGCTGTGCGCAGCTGCTCTCGCAGGTTCGTCAACTCGCGGTCGAGACGCTGCGCTGACTCCGGGTTCGCATCCAGTTCGGCGTGGGCGCTGCCGCGACCGAGCAGGTAGCTGCCGCCCGCGGCGGCCAGGGTAAACAGCAGCAGGGTCAGGGCAAGTGCTCGGGACGGGTTCACCATAGTGGGGGGATCAGGGCAACAGGCCCACCTGTCGCAGCCCCTCGCTCTCGTCGAGGCCGAGCATGATGTTCATATTCTGCAGCGCCTGTCCGGAGGCCCCCTTGACCAGGTTGTCGATGACGGACATCACCACCACGGTGTCGCGTCCCTGCGGCACGGCGACGCCGAGCTGGCAGCGGTTGGCGCCGCGCACCGTGCGCGTCTGCGGGTAGACACCGGCAGGCAGCACATCCACGAAGGGCTCGTCGGCAAAATGCTCCTCGAACAGGGCCTGCAGGTCGTCGCCGGGTTCGCGCAGCCGCGCAAACAGCGTGGACTGGATACCGCGGATATTGGGCAGCAGGTGCGGCACGAAGGTGATGCGCGCGTCCCGCCCGGCTATGTCGGCCAGGGTCTGCTCGATTTCCGGCAGGTGCCGGTGCCCGGCCACGGCGTAGGACTTGAAGCTGTCCGAGGCCTCACTCAACAGGTTGTCCACTTTCGCCTGGCGCCCGGCGCCAGTGACCCCGGAGGCGGCGCTGGCGATCAGCGAATCCGTCTCCACCAGGTCGTTCGCCAACAGCGGTAGCAGGCCGAGTTCGACGGCCGTCGGGTAACAGCCCGGGCAGGCGACCAGGCGCGCGTCGGCGATTTGCCGCCGGTTGATTTCCGGCAGCCCGTACACCACCTCCGCCAACAGCTCCGGGCTGGCGTGGGCTTCTCCGTACCAGGCGGACCACTGCGCGGCGTCGCGCAGGCGGTAGTCGGCGGACAGGTCGATGACCCGGGCGCCGGCCGCGAGCAGTTCCGGGACCAGATTCATGGCCACGTTGTGCGGTGTGGCGAAAAACACGATGTCGCAGGCCGCCAGCACCTGCACGTCCGGCTCGCTGAACGCGAGATCGTAGTGGCCACGCAGGTTGGGGAAGAGATCGTCCAGGCGGCGCCCCGCCTCGGCGCGCGAGGTGATCACCGCCACCTCCGCCTCGCCGTGGGCCGCGAGCAGCCGCAACAGTTCGACACCGGTGTAGCCGGTGCCTCCAACAATACCAACCCTGATCATGTTCTACCTTTTTGCGCTTGATGACTGTAGGTCAGCGCGAGATCTTCGCGGCCCGCGCTGCCGGTGCGCCAGTATAAAAGCAATAACCACGAATATAACTGGTAATATTGGGTTTTTCCCTCGACCAGGACCTCGCGTGCGCAGGCTGTTCAACTACTACCGCCATCGCCTGACCGACTACGAGTCAGTGCTGGCCTACTCCCTGCTCGGCGTGGTCGGGGGGATCGCCTCCGGGCTGGTGGTGCTGGCCTTCGAGCTGGCCATCGCGCAACTCGCCGGCATCTGGGGCGTGGGCGACGGCGGCGACGGATTCGAGCAGCTGCCCGGCGTGTGGCTGTTCGCCCTGCCGGCGGGAGGCGCCGCCCTGCTCGGCCTGTGCTACTCGCGGCTGTCGCCAGCGGACCGCGAAACCGGCATCGTCCACGTCATCAGCCGCATGCACTCGCACTACAGCGTGCTGCCCCTGCGCAACGCCCTGGTGCAATTCGTCGGCGGCGCCTTCGCCCTGGCCAGCGGCCAGTCCGGCGGGCGCGAGGGGCCGGGGGTGCACCTGGGCGGCGCCGCCAACAGCCTGCTCGGGCAATGGCTCGGCCTGCCCAACAACAGCCTGCGCGTGCTCATCGCCTGTGGCACCGCCGGCGGCATCGCGGCCGTGTTCCACACGCCGCTGGCGGGTGTCATCTTCGCCATGGAGGTCATTGTCGCCGAGTACACCGTGGTCGGCTTTATCCCCGTTATCCTGGCGGCGGTCTCCGCCTCGGCGGTGAGTCTCGGCCTGTCCCCGGACGGCCGGCTCTTCGACCTGCCGATCCTGCACCTCAACTCCCTGCTGGAACTGCCCTACATCGTGTTGCTGGGCCTGTGTTGCGGCATTACCGTCTCCGCCTTTATCCGCCTGAGCGCACTGGCCGCGCGCACCGCACACTGGCCGGTGGTACTGCGCTTCACCCTGGCCGGCTGTCTCACCGGCAGCCTGGCCCTGCTGGTGCCAGAGATTCTCGGCATCGGTTACGATACCGTGGAGCTGGCCCTGCACGGGGAACTCGCGCTCACCGCCCTGCTCACCATCGCCGCCTGCAAGCTGCTGGCCACGGCGGTGAGTTGCGGCGTGGGCATGCCGATCGGGCTGATTGGGCCAAACCTGCTGCTCGGCGCCTGCATCGGCGGCATTGCCGGCGGTGTTGGCCAGACCCTGCTGCCCGGCATCGCCTCGCAGCCGACGCTGTACATCGTCATCGGCATGGGCGCGGCCATGGGCGCGGTGCTGAACGCGCCCCTGGCGGCGATACTCGCCATTATCGAGCTGACCCAGAATATCGGCATCAGCATGGCGGCGATGCTCGCCATCGTCGCGGCGACGCTCACCAACAGCGGCCTGTTCAACCAGCGTTCGGCCCACCAGACCGTGCTGCAACAGCTCAAGCGCCGGGTGCCGCAGGACCCCCTCACCCAGTTGCTGCACCGCTCCAACGTCAATGCGACCATGGACACGCGGGTGGTGCGCGTACCGGCCACGCTGTCCGCCGCGGACATCGAACCGTTGCTGGAGTCCAGACCCACCTGGTGCCTGGTGGAACGCGAGGGCGACGACCTGTACCTGGTGGACGGCGAGGAACTGCTGCAATGGCTGGACGAGGCGCTGGCCGCGAGCGACGAGGCGGACCTCACCGGCGCCGGCATCCGCCGTCGCAGTATTACCCCGGTGCCGCTCCAGGCGACCCTGCGCCAGGCGCTGGACGCCATGCGCGACAACACGGCCGAGGCGGCCTGTGTCTACGAGCGCAGCGCCGGCAGCGGCAGGCGTATACTGCACGGCGTACTGACGCGGGACATCATCGAGGCGTATTCGCTCTCCAGCCTGCGGGGCGAGTAGGCGCGACAGCGAGGAAACGACATGCTCTGGCTCAAGGCCTTCCATATCGTGTTTGTGGTGTGCTGGTTTGCCGGCCTGTTCTACCTGCCGCGCATCTTTGTTTACTACGCGGCCAGCAATGAACCCGCGGTGCGCGCGCAACTGGCGATCATGGCGCGCAGGCTGTACCGTTTCGTCACGCCGTTCATGTTCATCGCCATCGCCCTTGGGCTGGGGATGATCGCCATGGTCCCGGCGTACCTGGGCATGGGCTGGATGCAGCTCAAGCTCGCCGGGGTGGCGTTCCTGGTCGTGTACCATTTCCAGTGCGGCCGCTACGTGCGGCGCATCAATGCAGACAGCGACGATCACGGCCATGTGTTCTACCGCTTTTTCAACGAGGTGCCGGTGATTTTTCTTTTCGGCATCGTCCTGCTGGCCGTACTCAAGCCCTTCTGAGGCCACTGGATATTCAGTGCGCCAGCACAGATAATTCGCCCCTGCGCCCAAGGCGCGGACTCTAACCGAGGCACCAGGACAGCGACAGCATGAGCACCTCCGCGGAACTCTTTCAACGCGCCTGCCGGCATATTCCCGGCGGCGTCAATTCACCCGTGCGCGCTTTCCGCGCGGTCGGCGGCACCCCGCTGTTCATCGAGCGCAGCGAGGGACCCTACGTCTTCGACACCGAGGGCAAACGCTACATCGACTACGTGCTGTCCTGGGGCCCGATGATCATGGGGCACAACCACCCGGCGGTGCGCGAGGCGGTGGTGCTGCAAAGTGAAAAAGGCCTGAGCTTCGGCGCGCCGACCGAACTGGAAATCGAGCTGGCCGACCGCCTGTGCGCGATCATGCCGGGCATGGACCTGGTGCGCATGGTCAACTCCGGCACCGAGGCGACCATGAGTGCGATCCGCCTGGCCCGCGGCTTTACCGGGCGCGACACGATCGTCAAGTTCGAAGGCTGTTACCACGGCCACTCTGACTCCCTGCTGGTCAAGGCCGGATCGGGCGCGCTCACCCTGGGAGTGCCGAGCTCCCCCGGGGTGCCCGCGGCGCTGGCCGACCACACGCTGACCCTGCCCTACAACGACCCGCAGGCGGTGCGCGACGCCTTCGAGCGACACGGCGACTCCATCGCCTGCATCATCGTCGAGCCGGTGGCCGGCAATATGAACTGCATCCCGCCGCAAGCGGGTTTCCTCGAGACGCTGCGCGAACAGTGCAGCGCCCACGGCGCGCTGCTGATCCTCGACGAGGTGATGACCGGGTTTCGCTTTGGGCTGGCCGGCGCCCAGGGCCACTACGGCATCGAGGCGGACCTGACCACGCTGGGCAAGATCATCGGCGGCGGCATGCCGGTGGGCGCCTTCGGCGGTCGCCGTGACATCATGGAGCAGATCGCCCCGCTGGGCCCGGTCTACCAGGCCGGCACGCTGTCCGGCAACCCGGTCGCCATGGCGGCGGGCCTGGCGACGCTGGACATCATCAGCCAGCCGGGCTTCTACGAACCGCTGTTCGCGCGCACCGAGGCGCTCTGCCAGGGGCTGCGCCGGGCGGCGGACGAGGCGGGGGTGGCGTTCACCACCAACTGCGCGGGCACCATGTTCGGCGGGTTTTTCACCGACGCCGCCGAGGTCAGCAACTACAATCAGGTCATGGCCTGCGACACCGAAGCCTTTAACCGCTTCTTTCACCTGATGCTGGAACACGGTATCTACCTGGCGCCGGCGTCCTACGAGGCGGGGTTCATGTCCAGCGCGCATGGCGACGGGGATATCGCCCAGACCGTTGCCGCGGCAGCCAGCGCTTTCGCCGCCCTGTAATCGAGGAACCGACATGGGATTCACCTTACAACGCGCCCCGTATCCGTCGACCCGCATGCGCCGCCTGCGCGCCAACGATTTTTCCCGGCGCATGGTGCGCGAGTGCGCACTGTCGCCCGCGGACCTGATTTTCCCGGTGTTCATTCTCGAAGGCAGCGCACAGCGGCAGGCGGTGCCGTCGATGCCGGGCATCGAACGCCTGAGCATCGACCTGCTGCTGCCCCTGGCCGCCGAGGCGCAGGCGCTGGGCATACCGGCACTGGCGCTGTTCCCGGTGATCGGCCAGGACAGAAAAAGCGAGCACGCCGACGAGTCCTGCAACCCGGACGGGCTGGTGCAACGCGCCGTGCGCGCACTGAAAGACGCCTGCCCGCAACTCGGCGTCATCACCGATGTCGCCCTGGACCCCTACACCACGCACGGCCAGGACGGTGTCATCGACAGCAGCGGCTACGTCCTCAACGATGTCACCAGCGAAGTACTGGTGCGCCAGGCCCTGTCGCACGCCGACGCCGGCGCCGACGTGGTCGCGCCCTCGGACATGATGGACGGGCGCGTCGGCGCCATTCGCGGCGCGCTGGAAGAACACGGCCACCACAACACCCTGATCATGGCCTATGCCGCCAAGTACGCCTCGTCCTACTACGGCCCGTTCCGCGACGCCGTCGGCTCCGCGGACAACATCGCCGGGGGCGACAAGTTCAGCTACCAGATGGACCCCGCCAACAGCGACGAGGCCCTGCACGAGTGCGCACTGGACTTGGCCGAAGGTGCCGACATGATCATGGTCAAGCCCGGCATGCCCTACCTGGACGTGGCGCGCCGGGTGAAGGACGAACTGCGCGCCCCCACCTTCGCCTACCAGGTGAGCGGCGAATACGCCATGCACGTCGCCGCCTTCGAGCGGGAGTGGCTGCCGCGCGAGGCGGTTGTGCTGGAATCCCTGACCGCCTTCAAGCGCGCCGGCTGCGACGGCGTGCTCACCTACTTCGCCCTGGAGGCCGCCAGGGCGCTGCAGTGAGACCACGATGCGCGTCGCCGCACTGATCATCCTGTTGCTGGCCGCGCCCGGCGCGGCGGCGGAGTGCGAGTGCCTGTGGCAGGGCTCCTTTGCCGACGTGCACGACCGCGCCGACCTCGTGGTCGGCGGCGAGGTGGTCTCGGGCAAGGGCAACTCCATCGACCTGGCGCCGGCGCGGATCCTGCGCGGCGCGGCGCCGGCGGGCAATATCCGCATATGGCTGAAAACCGGCGACTACTGTCGCCCGGAGGCGGCCCTGTTCCCGCCCGGCAGCCAGTGGGTGCTGGCGCTGCAGCGCATCGACGAGTTGGTGCCCGGGGGCTTCAACCCGGCCACACCCAACGTCAGTTACGGCCGTGTCGGCGACTACCGGCTGTCCAGTTGTGGCGGCTACTGGCTGCAGCAGAGCGGTGACGTGGTCACCGGCAACCTGGTGGACGCACCCCGCTGGGAGCGCGATCCGCAGATGACACCGGTGCGCGTGGACCTGGTGGCCGCTTACGTGCGCGGCGAGATTACCCGCCAGCGACTGGCCGAGGCCGCGCGGCAGGACCCGGCCCTGCGCGAGTTGATGCTCGACACGCGCGCCTTCCTGCGCGATGAAAACTGAAACGGCGGCAGGCGTGCTCACAGCCGCGCGGGCGGTTCAATTTAAATCACCGCAATGGGACCTGGTACCCATTCCGGCCACCGGGGCGCGACAGGCGGGCCGCGTTGGGTTATAAAGAACCCACGCAACGATAACCAAGAAAAGCGCTGATGAGTAACATCGCGGGGCTGCTCAGGACAATCCGCAACTGGTTGTTCCGTGTCTTTACCGGCAGTGCCGGGTACGGCGCGCTGGACGACGAGCAGTACCGCCAAAGAATACTTGTGATGACTAGTGTTTTTTGGCTGATCCAGGTCGTCGCACTCACCCTCGCCACCCCGCTGCTTATCGACCTGACCCCCGAGGGTCGCGTCTCCGCCGAGGTCCTGTTTATCACCAGCGCGGTCGGCGTAACGCTGAGCATGCTCATACTGCGCTACCTGCACAGTCGCACCATGGCGCTGAACGTCCTGCTGGTCATATTCTGCGGCGCCTTCACCGCTTCCTGTTTCATTTTCGGCGGCACCGCCTCTCCCACCTACCCGCTGTTGCTGCTGGTGCCCGTCATGGCCGGGCTCGTCGGCACGATCGGCATCGCCATCTCCTGGGGTGCGCTGGTACTGGCGATCTGGGCGGCATTCATGCTCGCCGAACGCAACGGCGTGGTCTTCGGGCAGATCATCAAGCCGGAAAACCACAGCATGGCGATGATGCTGGCCTACGCCGCCATGGCCTTCGCGGTGGTCAGCGTGATCATCATCTACGCGGAGATGAACAAGGCCCTGCGCCAGAGCCTGCAGCGCTCGAACATCGAGCTGGAACACCTGTCCTCGCACGACCAGCTCACCGGGTTACCCAATCGCCGCTTCTACGACCAGCGCATGAACGTCGCCCTGCAGCGCAGCGCCGAGCGCGGCGGCATGCTGGGCCTGCTGTTCCTGGACATGAACGATTTCAAGAAGATCAACGACACCTACGGACACGGCGCCGGCGACAAGGTGCTGGTCGCGGTGGCCGAGCGCATTCGCGCCACCCTGCGCGAGACCGACCTCATTGCGCGCCTGGGCGGCGACGAGTTCGCGGCGGTGCTGGAGGACGTGCGCTCCGCGGAGCAGGTCACACGCATCGCGCACAAGCTGTCCCAGGCCATCGAGCAACCCGTGTCGGTGCGGCAGTTGCAACTGACCTTCAGCGCCAGCATCGGCGTGGCCTTGTTCCCCATCGACGGACGGCAGAAAGAAGAGCTGGAGGAACAGGCGGACAAGGCCATGTACTACGCCAAGCAGCGCGGCCTGGCGGTGGCGCTGTCCAGCCTGGAATCGAACAAGGCGCTGTATCCGGTCAGGGAGCGCAGGCGCTCCTGAGCGCCCCTAGCGCCGACCCCTCCAGGACAGGCGTCGCGAGCGGCCACCCTCTACCAGGTCCATCAGTTCACCGAGCATCATCAGCGACAGGCCCCAGATGCGCCGCCCTTCGTACAGGTAGCAGGGCATGGGAATGCGCGCGCCACCGAAGTGCCAGGTCATCTCCTGCTGGTTGTCGGTATCCAGGAGGAACTCCAGCGGCACCCAGACCACCTCGGCGACCTCGTGGTTGGGCGTGAAGTTCACCTGGCGCTCCAGGTGGAATACAAACGGGGTAACCACCAGCCCCAGGCCGCGCCGGCCCGGCCGCGCCATGATTTCGGACAGGCGGCCAATACATCGGTCGGCGGGCCCCAGGCGCAGGCCCACCTCCTCGTGAGTCTCACGCACCGCCACGGCGTAGCCGTTGGCATCGCCCCGGTCCATACGCCCGCCGGGGAAGGCCATGTGCCCGGACCAGGGATCGCCCTCGCGCTCGGCGCGCTTGATCATCAGGATATGCAGGTTGCCCGCGCGCACTTGCAGTATCATGGCCACCGCGGAGCGCTTCATCAGTACCCTGAGGCGCTTGCGGCCCGGGCGGTGCTCGCCCAGGCGGGTCTCGATCAATTGCATCAGGGCGACAGACAACAGGTACTCCTCGCGGCGGGACATTCACCCAGAGGGTAAGACAGCGGCGGCGCAGGGCACAAGCGCGCCGTGTACAAGAGTGGCAACATGACAGACAGGCATACCGAACCCCTGCTGGCACTGCGCGGTGTCAACCTCGTCTACCGCGCGCTGCCCGCACTGCGCGACATCGACTGGAGCTTCGAGCCGGGCCAGCACTGGGCCTGCCTGGGGCCCAACGGCGCGGGCAAGACCAGCCTGGCGAATATCATCAGCGGGCAGGCGCGGCAATTTACCGGTGAGCTGACACGCTCCGACGCGCTGCGCACCAGGGGCGTCGCCTACGTGTGCTTCGAACAGGCCCGCGCCCTGTGCGAGCGCGACCGCAAGCTGGACGATTCCGAGTTCCGCGCCGACGCCAGCGACCCGGGGACGACGGTGCGCTCACTGATCCTTGGCGGCCGGCCCGCGGACGAGGAATTCCACCGCTGGACCCGGCGCCTGGGCATCGAGCACATTCTCGGCCGCGGTCTGCGTTTCATCTCCACCGGCGAGATGCGCAAGACCCTGCTGGTCGCCGCGCTGCTGGCGAAACCCGCACTGCTGGTGCTGGACAGCCCGCTGGACGGGCTGGACATCGCCACCCAGGCGCAGATGCACCAGGTCATCGACGAGTTGCCCGACGCGGGCATGAACCTGCTGCTGCTGTGCCGGCAGGTGGAGGACATCCCCGCGTCCATCACCCATGTGCTGGCGCTGGCCGACGGCGCCGCGATCGCCGCCGGACCGCGCAGCCAGGTGCTGCAGGACGCGCGGGTGAGGTCGCTGATGCACCCCCCGCTGCCGCCACTGGCGGCGCTGCCCGAGCCTTTCTCACGCCCCTACACCCTGCCCCACGACGGACCGCTGCTGGCCCTGCGCGGCGTCAGCGTCAGCTACGACGGGGTGCGCGTACTCGACGACGTCAACTGGGAATTCGCACGCGCCCGGCACTGCTGCGTGTCCGGGCCCAACGGCTGTGGCAAGACCACCCTGCTCAGCCTGGTCACCGGCGACAACCACAAGGCCTACGGCCAGGACATCACGCTGTTCGGCGTGCGCCGCGGCTCCGGCGAGAGCGTGTGGGATATCAAGCAGAAGTTCGGCCAGATCGATACCCAGTTGCACCTCAACTTCGCCCGCGGCATGAAGGTGCTGGAAGTGGTGGTGTCGGGGTTTTTCGACAGCATCGGCCTGTACGACGACTGGGGCGACGCCCAGCGCGAGCGCGCACAAAGCTGGCTGGCGGCGCTGGGGCTGGCGGAACTGGCCAGGGAGAGCTTCGACGCGCTGTCCTTTGGCCTGCAGCGCATGGTGCTGCTGGCGCGGGCCATGGTGAAATCCCCGATCATTCTGCTGCTCGACGAACCCACCCTGGGACTGGACGGCCACCACCGGCGCCTGATACTGCGCGCCATAGACCACATCGCCGCGCACAGCGACACCCAGGTAATCTTCGTCAGTCACTCGGTGGGCGAGATGCCGGCCTGTATCAACCAGCAATTGCGCTTTGAACCCTGTGCGACGGGCTTCAGGGTCACGGTCAGCGACAGCGACCCCGGGCCGGGTCAGCGCACGTAGCCGCGCAGCCGGGCGCACGCGTCGGCGTCATCACAGTACAGCAGCCCGCGTTCCGCCGTGGCGCGCGCACGCACCTCGTCGCCGCGGGCGCGATGCGTCTCGGCCATGGCGAGATAGACCTCGGCACTGTCCGGGTCGATGCGCTGCGCGCGCTCGAGCAGGGCCAGGGCCTGTTCGTAGTCGCCACGCGCGGTGGCCTGCCGCGCCCTGTCCAGCAACGGCGCGTAGGCGGCGACCGCACCCGGTTCCGCCGGCGCCGGCGGCGGCGCGGCGGGCTCCGGCGGCGCGGGAGTCGGCTGTACCACTTCCCCGGGCGGGGTCTCCACCGGCGGTGGCTGTGCGCCGGGCAGGTTGTAGACCGAACAGGCGGACAGCGCCAGCGCCGACCCCAGCAGCGCGACTCGCGCCAGCCCCCGCACCCAATGCATCGCTATCCCCCGCTGAACAACTTGCGGAACCAGTCCTTGATCGCCGAGCCCGGCTGGCGCGGTGAGCAGTCGGTACGTCCCCGCGGTTCCGACCCGGGGACGAAGGGCAGCATACGCGAATAGGGGCAACCCTGCCCGGTCAGGTAACCGTTGCGCGTGTCGATGGTCTCCAGGCGGATACCCTGCGGCTGGCGGTAGCGAAAGGACTGGCGGCTGGCGTCGGCCATGAACCGGGACCACACCTGCAGCGCCCCGCTGGCGCCGGTCAGGCCGGTGCCGCTGTTGTCATCCCGCCCGATCCAGGTCACCGCCACCAGGTCGCCGGAGAAGCCCGCGAACCAGGAGTCACGGCCCTCGTTGGTGGTGCCGGTCTTGCCGGCGACGACGAAGTCCTGGGGCAGGTAGCGGTAGACCCCGCGACCGGTGCCGCCGCGCACCACCTCCTGCAGGGCGAAATGCAGCAGGTAGGTCGCCTGCAGGCTGGCGACGCGCTCGTACTCGGTCAGGTAGCGACTGAGGATCTCGCCGTGGGCGTCGGTGACGTTGCGGATGCTGCGCAAGGGCAGGCGGTAGCCGCCGGCGGCGATGGACTGGTACAGGGTCGCCATCGCCAGGGGCGAGTATTCACCGGCCCCCAGGGTCAGCGCCGGCACCCGCGTGACCCCCTCGGTCACGCCGAGCCGCGCCAGGGTTTCCACCACGCTGTCCAGGCCCAGTTCCATCCCCAGGCGGGCGCTGGCGAGGTTGTAGGAATTGGCCAGCGCCTGGTAGAGCAGCACCTCGCCGTGGGGCTGGCGGTCGAAGTTACGCGGCTCCCACACCCGGCCGCCGCCCAACTCCTGGGTGAAGGGCGTGTCCTGCAATGGCGTGGCCAGGCTGTAGCGTGCCGGCCGCTCCAGTGCGGCCAGGTACAGCGCCGGCTTGAGCAGTGAGCCCGCCGGCCGGCGCGCGTCCAGCGCGCGATTGAAGCCGGCGTAGCGCGGACGGCGGCCGCCGACCAGGGCGGCGACCTCGCCGGTATCCAGCCGCGTCACCACGCTGGCGGATTCCAGGTCGCCGCCGGGGTCGATGCGCTCCAGCACCCGACTGGTGCTGCGCTCGGCGTGGCGCTGCAGCAGCGGGTCGAAGGTGGTGAAGATGTTCAGGCCCTTGCGCGTCAGGTCCTCGTCGCGGTACTCGCGGCGCAACTGGCGGCGCACCAGGTCCAGGAAGGCGGGGAAAGAGTTGTTCACGCGCTGGCTGGCGTTCAGACCCAGGGGCATCGCGCTGGCGACGCGGGCGTGTTCGGCGGAGATGATGCCCTGCTCCTGCATCACCTGCAGCACCAGGTTGCGGCGCCGGGTCGCCCGCTCCGGGTTGCGCAGCGGGTTATACAACGACGGGCCCTTGATCATGCCGATGAGCAGTGCCTGCTGGTGCAGGCCCAGCTGCTCCAGGGGCGTATTGAAGTAGTGGCGCGCGGCCAGGGCGAACCCGTGGATCGCGCGCGGCCCTTCCTGCCCCAGGTAGACCTCGTTGACGTAACTCTCGAGTATCTGCTGCTTGTCGTAGTGCAACTCCAGCAGTACCGCCATGACCAGTTCGCGCAGTTTGCGCACGATGGTGCGCTCCGGCGTCAGGTAGTAGTTCTTCACCAGCTGCTGGGTGATGGTGCTGCCGCCGGCGACGACGCGGCCGGAGCGCAGGTTGCTCAGGGCGGCGCGCAGGATACCGCTGGGGGAGAAACCCCAGTGATCGGGAAAATTCCTGTCCTCCACGGCCAGTAGCCCCGCGCGCATGACCTCGGGCACCTGCTCCAGGCGCACCAGCAGGCGGTCCTCGCCGTGCTGTGGGTAGATACCCCCGATCTGCAGCGGGTCCAGCCGCATCAGGTCCACGCGCCTGCCACCGGCGGCCAGTGAGGCCACGCGCTCGCCGCGAAAATCCACCATGACGCGCCAGCTCGGTTCGCGTTCCTCGGGGAATGCGAAGCCGCGCGTGTATATCTCGAAGCGGTCGCGATAGCGGGAAAAATCCCCCGCCCGGCGCACCGTGGAGACCTGGCGATAGCCCAGCAGTTGCAGTTCGTAGGCCAGGTCCGTCGGCGTCAATCGCGCGTCGGCAAACAGCTCCAGCGGGCGCGCATAGACGCGCGCGGGCAGTTCCCACATCTTGTCCGTGAAGGTCGCGGTGATGCGCGCGTCCAGGTAGACGAGCCACAGCGCGCCCATCACGAAGAGGGCGAGAGACAGTTTTATCAGGAGACTGCGCAGGCGTGCCATGGGGTGCGAGTGTACACCAGGGTCTTGCCGCCAGGCAGCGCCCTGGCGATGTGACGGGGGTCGCAGCCCGCGGGGCCGTACTTTTTTTGCCCCGGTGAATCTGCATAATAGGCCGTTCTTACACAGACGAGCACGTGATAATGAAGAAGTACAAGGCGTACGGCATCGGCGCGGCCCTGGTCGACACCGAGATCAAGGTGGACGACCGGGAACTGGCGGCAATGAACGTCGACAAGGGACTGATGACCCTGGTCGACCAGGAACGGCAGCGCGAACTGCTGTCCCACCTGGAGGGCCACCTGGTAAAAGCCAACCACGCCAGCGGCGGCAGTGCCGGCAACTCGATGATCGCCACCGCGCAGTTCGGCGGGCCGACGTTCATGTCCTGCAAGGTAGCGGCCGATAACGACGGCGACATCTATCTCTCCGACCTCGAGGCGGCGGGTGTGAACCACTGCCTCAACGGCGAGCGCGAAAGCGGCATCACCGGCAAGTGCCTGGTGCTCATCACCCCCGACGCCGAGCGCAGCATGAATACCTACCTGGGTATCAGCGAGACGCTGTCGGTGGCGCAGCTGGACGAACAGGCCATCGCCGACTCCGAGTACCTGTACATCGAGGGTTACCTGGTCACCTCGCCCACCGGGCGCGCCGCCGCCGTGCGCGCGCGCGAGATCGCCGAGGCCGCGGGGGTGAAAACCTCACTGAGCTTTTCCGACCCGGGCATGGTGGAATTTTTCCGTGACGGTATCGCCGAGATTATCGGTGACCGGCTGGACCTGGTGTTCTGCAACCGCGACGAGGCGCTGGGCTGGGCCGGCAGCGACAACATGGACGACGCGATAGCGGCATTGAAGGCCGTCGCCAACAGCTTCGTGATCACCCTCGGCGGCGATGGCGCCCTCACCTGGGACGGCGCCGAACTGGCGGAAATCCCCCCGCACAGGGTCGAGGCGGTGGACACCAACGGCGCCGGGGACATGTTCGCCGGGGCCTTCCTCTACGCCATTACCCGCGGCGAGGATTTTCCCACCGCCGGGCGTTTCGCCAGCCTGGCGGCCGGCAAGATCGTGGCCAACTACGGCCCGCGCCTGCCGGCGGCAGACTACCCGGCCCTGCGCGACGACTTTTTCCGCGCCTAGCGGGCCGCGGTCAGAACAACGCGATCTGCCGCTCGGTCAGCGCGGCGAAGGAGGTTTCCAGCAAGCCGAGGATGCCGTCGGCCACCGGCGCGAGCTGGCGGTCGACGTAGTGCTGGTAATCCAGCGGCGCGCGCGGTGCGGCAGCCGGCTCCGCCCCGGCGCCGGTGATCACGTACTCCACCCAGTCGCCGCGGCGCGGCGGCGGCAGGCCCCGGTCGGCGTACAGCCTGGCCGCCTGCACGTGGGGCGGGATGTTGCGCTGGTAGTCCTGCAGGCGCCTGCGCAGTCGTTTGCGGTACACCAGCCGCTCGTCCTCCTCGCCGGCCAGGACACGTTCAGTGAGCGACTTTAGGTACTGCACGTAGGGCTCACCCATGAACACGCGGCGATACAGTTCCTCCTGGAACTCACGCGCCAGCCGTGTCCAGTCCGTACGTACGTTCTCCAGTCCCTTGAATACCAGGCGGTCGCCCTGTGCAGTGGCGACCACGCCGGCATAGCGCTTCTTGCTGCCCTTGTCGGAACCGCGCACGGTGGGCATGAGAAAGCGCCTGTAGTGCGTCTCGAACTCCAGCTCCAGCGCGCTGTGCAAGCCGAATTCCTGCTCGATCTGCCGCCGCCACCAGGTGTTGAGGTCCGCCTCCAGGGCGCGCCCGGCGGCATCGGCGTGCGCTGCGTCCGCAGCGTCCTGAATCCATACGAACACCGAGTCAGTATCGCCGTAGATGACACGGTGGCCCAGGGACTCGATGCGTTCGCGCGTGCGCCCGAGTATCTCGTGGCCACGCCGGGTGATCGAGGTGGCCAGCCGCGCGTCAAAGAAGCGGCAGCCGGGCGAGCCCAGCACACCGTAAAAGCTGTTCATGATGATCTTGATGGCCTGGGACAGGGGCGCGTCGCCGGCGCTCCTGGCGGCATCGCGCTGCGCCCACAGGCGCTCTATCAAGCCGGGCAGCAGGTGCTGCTCGCGCGCGAAGCGGCCGCCGGCGAACCCCGCCACGGTCTGCTGCGGCGCCAGCTCGCCACACAGACCCAGGGCCAGGCCCAGCGGATCGATGCAGAATGTGCGGATGATGCTGGGGTACAGGCTCTTGAAATCCAGCACCAGCACATGGTCGTAGATGCCGGGGACGGAATCGAGCACAAATCCCCCGGGGCTGCTCACCTGCTCGCGGCTGGCATTGGGCGCGACATAGCCCGCGCGGTGCAGCCGCGGCAGGTAGAGGTTGTCGAAAGACGCCACGGATCCGCCCAGCCGGTCGATGTTCAGCCCGGTGATCAGGCTGCGCGCCACGGCGAAATCCAGCAGCGCGGTGTGCGCGAAAATATCCGAGACCAGCACGCAGTCCTTCAGGTTGTACTCGGCCAGGCGCCGCTTGTCCTGCTGGAACAGGTCAGTAATCTGCGCGCCGCGATCGTCGCCGTGCAACAGCTTGCCCTCGCCGAGCAGCTCGTTGGCGACGTTTTCCAGGGAAAAGCTCTCGAAGTTGTAGAACGCCGCGCGCAGCAGTTCGATGCCGTCGAGCACCACGCGCCCCGGGAAGTGCACGCTGAAACGCTGGCCATCGTCATCCAGTTCTCGCCAGTGCCCGGGCCGCCGGTCGCGGCCCAGCGCCAGGCGCCGGCCCAACTGGTCACACAGGCGCTGCAGGTAGCGCGTGTCGAAGTTGACCACATTCCAGCCGATCAACACATCGGGATCGTAGTCGTGCAGCCAGTCGAGGAAGGCCTCCAGCAGCTGCTCCTGGCTGGCGCACGTGGTGACGAAGTCCTGGTCGGCGCCCTCGCCCAGCATGAACACGCGACGCGCCTGGCCCCCCGGCCCATCGGCGTGTACACCGATGGAGTAGAGTTGCAGGCCCTGCATGGCGGTCTCTATGTCGTAGGACACCACGCGCAGAGCGGGGCGGTAGGCAGAGGCGCGCATCGCCGGGTTTTCCAGCAGCAGGTAGCGCCCGCGGCGGCGCAGCTGGCCGCGCAGGCGTGCCGAACCGGTGACGAAGCGCTCCATCAGGTAGCGCTCTGCCGGGTTGATATCCGCCTCCAGCGGCTCCATGTCGTTGTCGCGCAGGCAGTCGGCGGCGCGGCGCGCCTGGCGATGGCTGTCGAAATACAGGCCGACCACCGGGCGCATGCCGAAATCGCGCAGTTCCACCGGGCGCACACTGCAGGCAAAGCGCGGCGCCAGGACGGCCTGTGCTGCCGGCGCCTGCTCGCGCGGCAGGAAAAAGACGCTGTGTTGCCCGCGCACCAGCACGCACAGTGGCCCGGCGTCGCTGGCGAACCAGAACTCCAGTTCCACGCCCCCCGGCGTGTCACGCCAGTTGCGCGTCAGGAGAAACCCATCGCAAGTCTGTGCAGTCAAACTGCCCTCTCGATCCCGGGGCTGGGCTTGTGCCTTCGCGTGGCTTAAGCTATCGACTGCTTTGGGCTACAACAGCCCGCCGCCGCAACCGGCGCAGCGCACAGCGATGAGGAAGATAACAGAATGAACAAGCCCGTCATCAAGCAAGACCCCTTATACCAGCTCCTGCGCAACGAGGACATCGACGCCTTCAACCAGCAGCGCGACCAGCTCGATACCGGCGAACTGAAAAGCGGCGACTACCGTGGCCGCGACCTGCGCAAGATGAACGCCGACGGCCTGGACTTCAGCGACTCCTACTTTCGCAACGCGGACCTCAGCGGCATCGACTTTCGCAATACCAACCTGGAGGGCGCGAGCCTGCTCGACGCCAAGCTCTCCGGCACCTACTTCCCCGAGGAACTGAGCGCCACCGAGATTCGCCTGTCGCTGGATACCGGCACCCGCCTGCGCTACAACAGGAAGTAGGCCGGCTCAGCCCTGGGCCAGCAGTTCCCGCAGGTCGATGATGGCCGCGTTGGCGCGACTGATATAGGACGCCATCACCAGGGAGTGGTTGGCGAGGAAGCCAAAGCCACTGCCGTTGAGAATGACCGGGCTCCACACCAGATCCTGGGTCGCCTCCAGTTCGCGGATGATCTGGCGCAGACTGACCCGGGCGTTTTTCTTCGCCAGCACATCGGCGAAATCCACCTCCGCAGCCTTGAGGAACTGGATCAATGCCCAGGCCGTGCCGCGGGCCTCGTAGAACACGTCGTCGATTTCCGTCCACGGCGTGCGCACCACCTGCTGGTCCGGGGCCCGCGTCGACTGGGTGGCGCCAGCCTCACCGGCCAGGTCGGTATTCACCCGCACCTGGCCGACACTGGCGCTGAGCCGCTGCGACAGGCTGCCCAGTCGCGTTTCCACGGTGGACAGCCAGTAGCGCAGGTTGTCGGCGCGGGCGTAGAACTGCGCCTCGGTGGCGCCGGGGTCGGACAGGCGGCGCAGGTAGCTGTGCATGTGGTCGCGCGCCGAGCGGTACTCGGACTCCGAGGCGGGCAGAACCCAGCTGTCGGCGCTGAAGTTGAGGATGGGCTCGGCGCGCGCCAGGTCCGGATCCTCCGTCGACTGCGACTGGGAGCGGCTCAACACCTCGCGCAGGGCGCGCGCCAGGTCGCGCGACTGGATCAGCGCGCCGTATTCCCAGTTCGGCATGTTGTCCAGCCACACGCCCGGGGGAAAACGGTCGTTGCGGATAAAACCGCCCGGCTTGTCCAGCAGCGTATCCACGACCCCGATCAGCGCGGCGGTGGTGACCGAGCCCCTGACCACCTCGCCGCCATCGCGCGCCGCCAGTTCCGCGGCGTGCTCCTCGACGTCAAAGGCGACAGGGGCGACGCTCCAGTACATTCCCAGCAGCAGGGCGACCAGCAGGTAGACACCGAGCAGGACGCCGATGCCGCGCGCCAGGCCGCCCCCGGGGAGGCGCTCGGCGAGCATGTCACGCCAGTCGGCGATGGTATCGGATAGTGTATTCATAGGGTTCGAACCGCTCAGTGGTGATGGTGGGCCGCGCCATCGCCGGCCAACCCTTTGCTTGCCGTGGCCACTGTACAGGCCTCGGGGGCGGATGCAAATTGCAGGCACAGGCGCACTTCCTGACCCGGCGCCGGCATGCGCGACAGCTCCAGCAACATCAGGTGCGCGCCGCCGGGGGCGAACTCGGCGACGCCGCCGGCAGGCACGCGCAACTCGGGCAGGCGCTGCATGCGCAGCAGGCCGTCGACTTCCACCGTGGTGTGGATTTCCACCCGCCCGGCGATATCGGCGCTGGCGCCGATCACCACCAGCTCCTCGTCTCCGTCATTGTGCACGCGCAGGTAGCCCGCCGTGCTGGACTGCGTCGGTGGCAGCGCCCTGACCCAGGCATCGCTGATGCGCGGCCCGGCGCTGGCGCCGGCGGCCAGCGACAGCAGCGCCGCGCCACAAGCCAGACTGTACCTGTTTAACAATTGACTACCCCCGTTGGAAACTAAGCTGGCGCAGGAACGTCCCAGTATAGTGACTCCGCGGCAAGAGTGCATGGTGGCGCTCGCCGTGCTGTCGGGGTTGCAGAGAGTTGTTACAATTGACCGGTTTATCCTCGTTCGCTCAACCGCCCGGGAGGCACATGCGCGCACTACTGGCCACACTGTCACTACTGGTTGCCGTCCTGGGCCACGCCCAGGGCCTGGGCAACGCCGGCGGCTCACTGCCCGGCGCGCAGACGCAAACCGAATTCCTGCCGGTGGAAGAGGCCTACCAGCTCGAAGTCGAGGTCACGCAGGGCGGCGACCTGCGCCTGTACTGGGTCATCGCCGAAGGCTACTACCTCTACCAGCACCGGTTCGACTTCCGGCTCGTCGCCGACGGCACCCCGGTCGAGTTGGAGGCACAGCTGCCAGCGGGCCTGGAAAAGGTCGACGAGTACTTCGGCGAGGTGGTGGTGTACTACCACGACGCCGACGTGACGCTGCTCCCCGCGCAGACGCCGCAGCGCGCCCGGCTGGCCGTTACCTCGCAGGGCTGCGCGGATGCCGGGCTCTGCTACCCCCCGCACAAGGAGTATTTCGAGGTCGATTTCCGCACGGGCAGCATCGCCCCCGCCGCGCCGCCGCCGAGGTCCGGCGACGCCGCCCGGGCCGCGGCCAGCGCCACCGTCGTCAGCGCGGCGGCGGAGGCTCCGGGAGCCTCGCTGCTGTACATGCTGCTGCTGGCCTTCGTCGGCGGCGCCATTCTCAACCTGATGCCCTGCGTGTTCCCCGTGCTGTCCCTCAAGGTGCTCAGCTTCGCCAACAACACGGATCACCAGCGGCACCTGCACAGCTGGGTCTACACCGCGGGCGTCGTCACCAGCTTCGTACTGGTGGCCGCGATGCTCATCGGACTGCAACAGGCGGGCCAGGCCATCGGCTGGGGGTTCCAGCTACAGTCCCCGGGATTCGTCATTGCCCTGGCCTACCTGTTCGTCGCCATGGGGCTGTCCCTGTCCGGGCTGATCGACTTCGGCGGCGGCCTGATGAATCTCGGCGGCGGCCTGGCCCAGCGCGACGGCCCGGCCGGCAGCTTCTTTACCGGCGTGCTGGCGGTGGTGGTCGCCAGCCCCTGCACCGCTCCCTTCATGGGCACGGCCCTGGGTTTCGCCGTGAGCCAGCCGCCGCTGATAGGGCTGTTGGTGTTCGCGGCCCTGGGCGCGGGCATGGCGGCGCCGCTGCTGCTGTTCAGTTACAGCGGCGCGGCGCGGACACTGATGCCCAAGCCCGGCCCCTGGATGGAGACGCTGAAACAGTTTCTCGCCTTCCCGCTCTACGCCACGGCCATCTGGCTGCTCTGGGTGGCGGGCCGGCAGACCGGCGTCAACACCATGGCCAGCGCCCTGGCCGGGGCGCTGCTACTCGCCCTGGGCCTGTGGCTGTGGGACCGCCGCCACTGGCGCCGCGCCGTGGCCCTGGCCTGCATGCTCGGCGCGATCGGCCTGGGCGGGGTGCGCGGGCCGGACGCGACCGCCGGCAGCGCCGGGGCGGGCGGCGCCAGGGTCACCTGGTCCGAGCACGGCGTCGAGGCATTGCGCCGGCAGGGCTCGCCGGTGTTCGTCGATGTCACCGCCGACTGGTGCATCACCTGCAAGGCGAACGAGGCCACGGTGCTGTTTACCGACGAGGTGACCGCGGCCTTCGCCGCCGCGGGCGTGGTGTACATGGTGGCGGACTGGACCAATCACGACGCGCAGATCGCCGCGCTGCTGCAGCGCTACGGCCGCACGGGGATACCGCTGTATCTCATGTACCCCGCGGACCCGGCGCAGGAAGCGCTGATCCTGCCGCAGTTACTGACACGCAGGACGATGCTGGACGCGATCGCCACGGTTGCCGGCGAAAAACCGGAAGTTGCCCCGGTTTTATAGGAAGATCGCCGCCTTTTTCGGCTTTTTTGCCAGCAAATCAAGACCTTCCGGCGGCCTCGCCCATGTTTGCGGGGTAAACACTAAAACCTGCCATCTCCCGTGAATTGGCCGGGATAATGCGGCCAATTCCCGTAAAAGTACCAGAACCATGGACAGGGAGGTCAAATTGCTCCAGTATCTGGTCCCAGCGTCTACACCCATCCCGGAGAGCCGTAACACATGGCGACCATTCTTGTCCTGCACGGCCCCAACCTGAACCTGCTGGGGGAACGCGAGCCGGACATCTACGGACATACCACGCTGGCGGACATCAACCGCACGCTGGAGACGGCGGCAGGCGCGCGCGGTCACCAGCTCCTGTGCCTGCAGAGCAACGCCGAGTACGAGCTGGTCGACCGTATCCAGGCAGCGCGCAAGGAGGGAGTGGACTTCATCGTGATCAATCCCGCCGCCTACACCCACACCAGCGTGGCCCTGCGTGACGCCCTGGCGGCGGTGGACATCCCGTTTATCGAGGTTCACCTGTCGAATACCCATGCCCGGGAGGGGTTCCGCCAGCACTCCTACCTGTCGGACATCGCCCGCGGCGTCATTGTCGGACTGGGGGCCCAGGGCTACGAGTTCGCCCTGCAGGCCGCCATGAACACCCTCGAGCAACCCTGAGCCGAGCCAAAAAGAAACGAGAGAAGCCCTTATGGACATTCGCAAAGTCAAGAAACTGATCGAACTGCTGGAAGAGTCCAACATCGATGAGATCGAGATCAAGGAGGGCGAGGAGTCCGTGCGCATAAGCCGCAACAGCGCCCAGGCCTACATGGCCTCGCAGGCCGCGGCACCCGCGTACGCGCCGCCGCCCGCACCCGCCCCGGCGCCGGCCCCCGTAGCGCCAGCGGCGGCAGCACCCGCCCCGGTGGCGGAGGCGCCCGCACAGAGCAGCGCCCACGTGGTCAAGTCACCGATGGTCGGCACGTTCTATCGCTCACCCTCGCCCACCGCGGCCGCTTTTGTGGAAGTGGGCCAGACGGTACGCGCCGGCGATGTGGTGTGCATCGTCGAGGCGATGAAGATGATGAACCAGATCGAGGCGGACAAGTCCGGCACCATCGAGGCGATCCTGGTGGACAACGGCGAGCCGGTGGAATTCGACCAGCCCCTGTTCTCCATCGCCTGATCGCGGCCCGGCAGAGGAACCCGCTATGCCCAAACTGGACAAGGTGCTCATTGCCAACCGCGGTGAAATCGCCCTGCGCATCCTGCGCGCGTGCAAGGAAATGGGAATACAGACCGTGGCGGTGCACTCGCGCGCCGACCGCGACCTCAAGCATGTGCTACTGGCGGACGAGTCGGTGTGCATCGGCCCGCCGGCATCCACCGAAAGCTACCTCAATGTACCGGCGATCATCAGCGCCGCAGAGGTCACCCGCGCCAGCGCCGTTCACCCGGGCTACGGCTTCCTGGCGGAAAACGCCGACTTTGCCGACCAGGTCGAGCGCAGCGGCTTCGTGTTCATCGGGCCCACCGCCGAGACCATCCGCCTGATGGGCGACAAGGTGTCGGCGATCGACGCCATGAAAAAGGCCGGGGTGCCCACGGTACCAGGCTCCGACGGGCCGCTCACGGACGATGACGAGCGCACCCTGGAGATCGCCCGCCGCGTGGGTTACCCGGTGATCGTCAAGGCCGCCGCGGGCGGCGGCGGCCGCGGCATGCGCGTGGTGCACAACGAGGAGGTGTTGCTCAGCTCCATTGAGGTCACCCGCTCGGAGGCCGGCGCCGCCTTCGGCTCGGACGTGGTCTACCTGGAGAAGTTCCTGCAGAAACCGCGCCACGTGGAAATACAGATCATCGCCGATGGCAAGGGCAACGCCATTCACCTGGGCGACCGCGACTGCTCGCTGCAACGCCGGCACCAGAAGATCATCGAGGAAGCCCCTGCGCCGGGCATCCCGCCGGACCTGCGCGAGCAGGTGGCCGAGGCCTGCGTCAAGGCCTGCATCGAGATCGGCTACCGCGGCGCCGGCACCTTCGAGTTCCTGTTCGAGGACGGCGGCTTCTACTTCATCGAGATGAACACCCGCGTGCAGGTGGAGCACCCGGTGACGGAGATGATCACCGGCGTGGATATCGTCAAGGAACAGCTGCGCATCGCGGCGGGCGAACCGCTGTCACTGCAACAGGACGAGGTCAGGTTCACCGGCCACGCCTTCGAATGCCGCATCAACGCCGAGGACCCGCAGAACTTCCTGCCCTCGCCGGGCAAGGTGACCACCTTCCACGCCCCGGGCGGCCTGGGCGTGCGCGTCGACTCGCACCTGTACGACGGCTATACCGTGCCGCCGTTCTACGATTCGCTCATCGCCAAGATCATCACCCACGGCGAGAACCGGGAGGTGGCGCTGGCGCGCATGCGCCAGGCCCTGGACGAACTGGTGGTCGAGGGCATCCGCACCAACACGCCCCTGCACCGCGACCTGGTGCGCGACGCCGCCTTCGCCGACGGCGGCGTCAGTATCCATTACCTCGAAAGCAAGCTGGAAGACTGACCCCGCCATGCCCTGGCTGCAGCTGTGCCTGGAAACCGACCCGGCGCAGGTCGCCGGCCTGGAGGAGCGCCTGCTCGCAGCGGGGGCGGTGGCCGTGACGCTGCAGGACAACGCCGACCAGCCGGTTCTCGAACCCGCGCCGGGCGAGACACCGCTGTGGAACCACCTGCGCCTCACCGCGCTGTTCCCCGCCGACCACGACATGGACGCCGTGCTCGCCGCGCTGCCGGCGCAGGATCCCGGGTGCGCCGCACCGCGCATGGAGATCCTTGAGGACAAGGACTGGGAGCGCGAGTGGATGCGTCACTACCAGCCCATGCGTTTCGGCCGCCGGCTGTGGATCTGCCCCAGCTGGTTATCGCCGCCGCAGCCCGGGGCGGTCAACCTCATGCTCGACCCGGGCCTGGCCTTCGGCACCGGCACCCACCCGACCACGGCGCTGTGCCTGGAACAACTGGACGCACTGCCGCTGCACGACGCCCGGGTCGTCGACTATGGTTGCGGCTCGGGCATCCTCGCGCTGGCCGCCCTGAAACTCGGCGCCCGGCAGGTACTGGCCGTGGACAACGACCCCCAGGCCCTGCGCGCCAGCGCAGACAACGCCGGTCGCAACGGCATCGACCCGGAGCGCCTGGTGGTGACCCTGCCCGGGGACGCCGCGCACGCCAGCTGGGCGGGGCGCGCCGACCTGGTGGTGGCCAATATCCTCGCCGGGCCGCTGGCCGAACTGGCGCCGACGCTGCTCGCCTTCCTGCGCCCCGGCGCGACCCTGCTGCTGTCGGGCCTGCTGGCCAGCCAGGCGCAGGCGCTGTGCGCCCACTACGCGCCGCAGCTGCGGCTGGCGACGGCCGCTGAAAACGACGGCTGGGTCTGCCTGCGCGGCGAGCTGTAAAGCGCCCCACAACACCCCCTCAAGAGGGCCGCGAAGCGGGGCGCAGCACATCCCGATCGCGCAAATTTTGTGCGGAATTTCTTCCCCGCCCAGAAGCGAGCGAGTATCATACGGCCTCTTTTCGACACCACTTTTCCAGCACGACGGACCATGCTGACCATCGGACCCTACACCCTGCCCAACCGCGTCGCCCTGGCCCCCATGGCAGGGGTTACCGACCTGCCGTTTCGCCGCCTGTGCGCGCGCTTCGGCGCGGGCCTGGTGGTGTCCGAGATGATCAGCAGCCGCCCTGAGCTGCGCCGCTCGCGCAAGTCGCAGTGGCGCAGCCGGCACGACCGCGAGGTACAGCCGCGCTCGGTGCAGATCGCCGGCAACGAGCCGCGACAGATGGCCGAGGCGGCGCGCTACAACGTCGCGCTGGGGGCACAGATCATCGACATCAACATGGGCTGCCCGGCGAAGAAAGTCTGCCGCAAGGCGGCGGGCTCGGCGCTGCTCGCCGACGAGACCCTGGTCGCGGACATCCTGCGCGCGGTCGTCGACGCCGTCGACGTTCCCGTCACACTGAAAATTCGCACCGGTACAACACCGCAGGCGCGCAACGGCGTGCGTGTGGCGCGCATCGCGCAGGACGCCGGCATCGCCGCCCTGGCGGTTCACGGGCGCACCCGCGCCTGCGCCTTTCGCGGGCAGGCGGAATACGACACCATCGCGGCCATCGTCGCCGCCACCGACTTCCCGGTGTTTGCCAACGGCGACATCGACAGCCCGCAGAGCGCGGCCCGCGTGCTGGCGCACACCGGCGCTGCCGGCGTCATGATCGGTCGCGCGGCCCAGGGCCGCCCCTGGCTGTGCGGCCAGGTCGCCGCCTACCTGGACAGCGGCGTGGTGCCGCCGGCGCCGCAGGAGCACGAGCAACTGGCCATACTGCATCGGCACGTGGCCGAACTGCACGACTTCTACGGCGCTTACATGGGCCTGCGCATCGCGCGCAAACACGTCGCCTGGTACCTGCAGGGCCGACCCGACTACGCGCTACAACGCCGGCTGTTCAACGGCATCGAGGATGCATCGGCGCAGCTGGACTATATTGTGCAGTTATCACGCATCGCTACCAACGAGGAACTCGCAGCATGACCCGGGCTGAACCCCTACACCCTGCAACGGCGACCAGCGCCGGCGATCGGCAGGACGCCACCGCCCACAATGTGGCAAACCTGCGCGAAGCGGTCACCAGAGCCGTGCGCGCCTACCTGGACGAACTGGACGGCCAGGTCTCCACCGATGTCTACCAGATGGTGCTGGCCGAGGTCGAGGCGCCCCTGCTGGAGGAAATCATGGCCTACACGCGCAACAACCAGACCCGCGCATCACTGATGCTCGGCCTCAACCGCGGCACGCTGCGCAAAAAGCTGAAGCAGTACCAGCTGCTCGACGAGAAGCGCTAGGCCGATGGACAACCAGGAACCGGGCGCCATCAGGCGCGCATTGATCAGTGTGTCCGACAAGTCGGGCATCGTCGAATTCGCCGCCGGGCTGGCGGCCATGGGCGTGGAACTGCTGTCTACCGGGGGCACCTACAGGCTGCTGCGCGACAGCGACCTGCAGGTCACCGAGGTGGCCGACTACACCGGCTTCCCGGAGATGATGGACGGTCGCGTGAAGACCCTGCACCCGAAGGTGCACGGCGGCATCCTCGCGCGCCGCGGCCAGGACGACGAGGTCATGGCGCAGCACGGCATCGCGCCGATCGACCTGGTGGTGGTCAACCTCTACCCGTTCGAGGCCACTGTCGCGCGGCCGGACTGCAGCCTGGAGGACGCCATCGAGAACATCGATATCGGCGGCCCCACCATGGTGCGCGCCGCGGCCAAGAACCACCGCGACGTCACCATCGTGGTCGACAGCGACGACTACGCGCGGGTGCTGCAGGAGATGCGCGACAACGACGGCGCCACCACACTGGATACGCGTTTCGATCTGGCCATCCGCGCCTACGAACACACCGCCGCCTACGACGGCGCTATCGCCAACCATTTCGGCGCGCTGGTGCCCGGCGGCTCGGCGGCGTTCCCGCGCACCTTCAATACCCAGTTCCGCCGCGTGCAGGAAATGCGCTACGGCGAGAACCCGCACCAGCGCGCGGCGTTCTACTGCGAGGCGCATCCCGCCGAGGCGGGCATCGCCACCGCGCAACAGCTACAGGGCAAGGAGCTGTCCTACAACAACGTGGCCGATACCGACGCCGCGCTGGAGTGCGTGAAGAACTTCGAGCAACCGGCCTGCGTCATCGTCAAGCACGCCAACCCCTGCGGTGTGGCGGTCGCGGAAGATATCGGCCGGGCCTATGAACTGGCCTTCGCCACGGATACCGAGTCGGCCTTCGGCGGCATCATTGCCTTCAACCGGCCGCTGGACGCGCAGACCGCCGCGGCCATCGTCGAACGCCAGTTCGTCGAGGTCATCATCGCCCCGGCCGTGGACGAGGACGCGGCCGCGGCGGTCGCGGCGAAGAAGAACGTGCGCCTGCTGGCCTGCGGGCAGTGGACGGCGCCACAGGCGGCGCTGGACTACAAGCGCGTCAACGGCGGGCTGCTGGTGCAGGATCGCGACCTGGGCATGGTCGAGGCCGCCGACCTGAAAGTGGTGTCGAAAAAACAGCCCAGCCAACAGCAGATGAACGATCTGCTGTTCGCCTGGAAGGTCGCCAAATTCGTCAAGTCCAACGCCATCGTCTACGCCGCCAACGGCCAGACGGTTGGCGTCGGGGCCGGCCAGATGAGCCGCGTCAACTCCGCGCGCATTGCCGCGATCAAGGCGGAACACGCGGGACTGCCGGTGCAGGGCTCGGTGATGGCCTCGGACGCCTTCTTCCCGTTTCGCGACGGCATCGACAGCGCCGGCGAGCGCGGCATCGCCGCGGTGATCCAGCCCGGCGGCTCGATTCGCGACGAGGAGGTGATCGCCGCGGCGGACGAACACGGCATGGCCATGGTGTTTACCGGCATGCGCCATTTCCGACATTAACCCACTCCCGACATCCCCGCGCTGGCGGTCCCGTCATCCCCGCGCTGGCGGTCCCGTCATCCCCGCGCTGGCGGTCCCGTCATCCCCGCGCTGGCGGTCCCGTCATCCCCGCGCAGGCGGGGATCCAGGGGGTCCCGTCATCCCCGCGCAGGCGGTCCCGTCATCCCCGCGCAAGCGGGGATCCAGGGGCAACCTCGCGGATTGGCAGCATGCTGCTACTGGACCCCCGCTTGCGCGGGGGTGACGGGTAGTACGGCGGGTGACGGGCGGTATGGCGAGTGACGGGCGGCACTAGTGGACCCCCGCTTGCGCGGGGGTGACGGGTAGTGCGGCGGGTGACGGGCGGTATGGCGAGTGACGGGCGGCACTAGTGGACCCCCGCTTCCGCGGGGGTGACGGGTAG
>MDSW01101337.1_pt1 | contig 33068 bp, 18 predicted proteins | sample 811171 | NCBI WGS metagenome assembly MDSW01 (sample SAMN05326641, study PRJNA326480) | marine metagenome | isolation source: seawater | place: Atlantic Ocean: North West | collected 2012 | reverse complement strand
TGCCCGAACTCATCTCGGCTGAAGCGATCGATGGTCTAATCGAACGAGGTCTCGTCAGAAGAGCCAATCAAGACGAACTAGATGTCCACGATCTCGTGCGTGAATTCTCCACTCGCTCAATGGATGATCAGATCCAGAAGGACCTCCACAGGAGAGCTTCCGAGTGGTATGCGAGGAGTTCTATGACGACAGAAGATCGAATCGAACATCTCCATCACCTCAATCTAGCAGGCGATTGGGACGGTTTCTCCACTGTCCTCACGACTCACGGCCTAGAGCTAGTAAGGGGGGGACACACCGAATTGCTGGGCATTCTTCGCTCCATAGAACACGATGGCCTAGATCCCTCCGTGGAATGTATGGTGCACGAACTATCGGGAGAAATCCTCCTGATACAGGGCGTTTGGAACGAAGCCGAGAAGCAATTCGACTCGGCAGGATCAATTGCAAGGCGTATCAAAGATCCAAAGGCAATGTCGAGGATTCTCTCCAGCCAAGCAGATCTGGGAGTCAAGCGCGGGGCGTTAGACGACGCCCTTGAGATGTTGAGGCAGGCACTCGGGATTCAGATCAATATGAACGACGCCAAGGGCGCTGCTGACTCCTACATCAGTATGGGCGCGATATTCCGTCAGAGACGCGATGACCGGAGAGCAAGAGAGGTTTACGAAAACGTCGAGGAGATGCTCAAAATTGAGGATAACAACCTACTCACAGCAGCTCGGCTCAGACTCGCCGACGCATTCTTGGAGATCGGAGAAACAGAGAAAGCAAGAGAACACGCATTAGCTGTGCATGATTACACACTTGAGGTCAACGACATGCAATCCCATGCACGTTCGAGAGTGATATTGGGGAGGTACTATGCCCGTATGAAAGATATCGAACTCTCACTTATTCACTACAATGCAGCTTTGGACACATTTTCCGAAGAGGCCAATCCAACTAGCGCAGTAGAAACCGAGATGCTACTGGGGCAAGTGCTCATCGATGCGGGGAGAGTTTCCGAGGCTTCAGAACATTATCTGGACGCTCTTGCTATCGCACAGGCCAATGATTTCAGACTATTTCAAGCTGAAATTCTTGCAAGGTTGGGCAACATGGAGAATGACCGTTCAGAACGAGTCGCTTACTTGCAAAGATCGCTTACCGTATTCAAGGATCTTGGGGCCTTAAGCAGGATGAAGGAGATTCAAAATTCAGTTCACAGGGCTCTCATGGGAAGATAAAACCAGGGTCTGGAGATGCTTTTTAGCATCATCCAAGACGATGAACAAACTCTGGACCACTCTTCTTGGATATGGTCAAATCACCGTCGAAATATTGATCGATTCTGACTAGAACTTCGCTCTCTGCGATATGAGGGGCGTTATTTTTTTCAGAGAGATGGCACAATGCGATTGATTCTGTATTCTCACTAACGACTTCTTCCAGAATCTTTGCAGTCTGAAGATTCGACAAGTGCCCCCCTCTACCGCTGATTCTTCGTTTTATCGAATCAGGGTAGGGGCCGGAAAGAAGACGAGAGTGATCATAGTTAGCCTCGATTGAGATGTGCGCGCACCTTTTCAGATGGCTCTTCAATTCCTCTGTAGCCTCGCCAAGATCAGTTACATATGCGGCCCTTTCCCCGCCTGAAGACACGATGAATGCAACATTGTCAGCATCGTCATGAGGCACAGGAATAGGAATCACGCTAAGATCGTCTCCAAGCACCACTCGATCCAAGTCGGCAAAGGTTCTGACATCCGATACGGGCTCCCACCCCATCCTAAGTGCAGTCTCAAGATTGCTGTGAAGACGAGCCCCCCACGACTTCGAGGCTCTCATCGCGGATTTCGAATGATCCATGTGGTGGTGTGTAACTAGGATATGATCAACATCAGAAGGTTCAATATCAGCCAGAATAAGCCGTTTCTCCATTTGCTTCATCGAAAAACCACAATCAATCACCACAATCGCATCTTCTGACCTATACGCTGCAGAGTTGCCGCTGCTGCCCGATCCGAGATGTGTGATTTCCAATGTCACAGGGTGGGCGACGATAAGAGTACTCAATGAACAAATCTGTCAGAAACACGTCAATCAGCACTTCCAATCCACCATTACATCGTGCCGCCGTCCGAACACCGCTCCATCACCGTGATAAGCCATATTGAGAGTATAGTGGTTGGGGGAAGGCCGTGAGGAGGAAGCAGACAGCCGCTTTCCTTGCTATTATCATGCTATCTAGCGTGCTCTTTCTCTCTCAAACTAGGCCGCAGAGCCCGGTCGGATCAACAGATCCAGACGACGCCACTGGCGGAGCGCCCGTCGCGGTAGACACCGATGAAGATCAAATTCCCGATGTCCATGAAAGTGCCTTCGCAGAGCCCTTACTCATATTCGATCCCCTGGGGGACGTCACAGTGCAAGGACTCGATCCGCTTGACTCAACCGACAATACTAGCGATGCTGATCGAGATGGCGCTACAGCTCTACAGGAATTCTGCTGGCCTTATTCTTTGGAATCCTGCTTTTCCACTAGGTTATCTTTGACAGGGAAGTCTCCTGAGGAAACTGAAAGTGGTTTTAGAGAGTATCTCGACCCCAGAAAAGCGGATACTGACGGAGACGGTCTACCTGATGGATTCGAGATAAGTATGTGCACTGATGGAGGTGCAGGTTACATAGATCAATCTTCCACCGCTTGGACGTGTCTCTATTTCGACCCTCTCGATCCAAGAGACTCCATAGAAGACCCGGATCAGTGCTTCGGACTTCTTGAATGGGGTTGCGGAGACGGATTCGACTTCGATCGTGATGGAGACGTGGAGCCCGGCGAGCGATTCACAAGTCCTGAAGAGTACAGATACTCCCAGCCAGATGGTTGGGTAGATGAGAGAGATGGGCTGTGGTGCCATGGACCAATTCCTGGGATTGCTGATGGGGCATGCCAAACCTCTCAAGAAAGTGAAACAGGCATGCCCGGGTGGCTCGGAAGCGATCCTCGATATCCTGACTCAGACCACTATGTGATAGATGATGGCATCGCAACGCCACTCGCCGTGCGAGGAGACGGAATATCTGACGGCTGGGAGTATCATTACGGCCTCGATCCGAGAAATGCCTCAGACGCCATAGTGGATCACGACATGGATGGGTGGGATTCAGATGGTGACGGATATATCTCTCAAGATAGTTCAATTGCGACATCAAGATGGGGCGAGGCATTCAGTAGCTATGAAGAGTACATGATCTCTATCGATGACGGATTCTCCGTTAGACCCGGCCTTCATTTAGCCTCCATGGAAAATCCTGATCAACCCTCTTTCTTAACAGAAATGTCTGACCCTTCATTGGCCGACTCATCGGTAGTCGTAGTCGAAGCAATCGATTCAGAAGGCATCGTTCTGATTGTCTCAAAATATGGAATTACAGTATTGGACCCACTCTCTGAATCGACCATAATTTATGAGGAATCAGTGCAGGGAGAGATATCAGACGCTGAGGTAGCAACTCTCTCAGACGGTTCGAAGGCAGTAGTGGTGTCCACTAATTTTGGAATCACAGCAATACCCCTATCAGAAGGAGAACTCAATTCCGACTCGGCCGTTTTCTTAGCCACAACGCCCCTTCTTTCGATAAGCCCCTTGCCACCAATGGGTCCAGGTGCTATGATTTTATTCGGATCAGGCGGCTCCGTATTCAGCGTAGTTGTTAATCCCGACAATGGTGCTCTGGCTATCGATGGTTTAGAAAACATCGAGACTCTTGAGCAGGCATTGGTATCCAGAAACGCCACTGGAACCGTCGCTCTCCACGTTGTCAGGCAAGGGGAGCCGCCAATGCTGTTGATTGGAACAGATACGGGCCTTATCCGATGGACTACAAGCGATCTCTCTGAAACGTTCGGATCACCTTTATGGGTGTACGATGGCGAAAATGCAGAATCATTCGTCGGGATAGCGGATCTCCTCAATACTTCGAAATCAGCTGTAGTCAACGTCCTTGAACTCGCAGGTATCTTGGATGCAAGCGGAAACATGGCGCAACTCACTGGTGTTTGGCTGGGCACTCCATCTGGCATTCACATCATCGATCTTGATGATCTTGTCACAGAACCTGCATACGCTATTTCGAATGACAGGATGTTCAATTCAGAATCATGGCTTTCAGGGGGCAACGACGTCCTGTCCATAGAGCAGATCCCTGGGATGGTGCTGGTCGGATCAAGAGAAGGCATGTGGGCGTTGGAGGGAGACGGCAGCGGAGTGCTTGGGATGATTGACCCCCCAGTGAAGATGAACGGCCCAATTTCCGATATAGCATCATGGATGTCTGGTGGCGAGAGGTGGATATCTGCAGGACTCGAATCAGGACGCTACATGAACATCCTCCCAATCGACCCCACCTCCATCGATTCCGATTTTGACGGTATGCCTGATGGCTGGGAGTTCCATCACGGATTGGACCCGACCAACCCCTTCGACGCGCCAAGAGATGCCGATCTCGATGGATTCGATGTCGGAGGCCCATTCGGTTTCCAGGCACCTTGGACCAATTTAGACGAATATCGCTATATCTCGATATCTGAAAATGGCTCAAATGGAACTGATCCGAGACTCATGGATAGCGATGGGGATGGCCTGACAGACGGCCAAGAGTATTGGGGGTGGTTCTACGACTCAACCCCTTTCCAGTGCCACTATCTTTCAACAGGTGGCCCAGGAATCCCTGAGCAGATATGCGATGAGTCTGATGGCATACTTGCAAGGCAAGTACATCTCTCAGGCTGGTTGAACTCAGGCTCAGGCGGTGGTGCAGACGTCCCTACCGACCCGTCTAATCCCGATACCGACGGCGATGGGATGCCTGATGGCTGGGAGATTGAGAATCGGAGATGGATAGGCGATTCATATACGGGTGGAAACCTATGGACACTAGACCCATTAGATCCGAGTGATGCGGACGAAGATGCAGATGGCGACGGCCTGACCAATGGATGTGAATATCGATGGTCTGTACTGCTCGAGACTGTGAGGGAAAATGGTCTGGTGACTCATGGTGAATCAGCCGAAAGCGCGGCATCATGGGTCGCCACGGATCCGAATCTGGTAGATTCAGACGGCGACACTCTTCCAGACGGCTGGGAAGCTAGGTATGCATGTTCTTGGAATTTAGCCAACGCCGGAATCAACCCACTCAATGGAAGTGACGCACTCGGCAATCCAGATGGAGATGGATATGACGTCGACGGGGATGGGACACTTGCTCTCGAAGAGCAATTCGTGAATTGGCTCGAGTATCATCTAAGATCGGAAATACTCGTCGGGGGGTCTTGGACATCTGTATCAGATATCCCCGAAGGATTCGATACTTGGATTTTCAACGCCTCAGAACAGATTAGCGATCCACAGGCCTCATTCGGAGAATTGGCAAGTACAGAAGTTACGAGCCTCCTGGCCGGCATAACCGAACTTGATACTGGTTCCTCTGATCCCGTTTCGCCAGACTCCGACTCAGATGGGATGCCGGATGGGTGGGAAGCATACCATGCAAGATGGTCGGTTTTCGATGAGCGTTGGACCCTTAATCCTGTAAATGGGAATGACGACGTCGGTGATCCGGACGGTGACGGGCTTACCAACTGGGAGGAGTATAGCAGCATACCCGGGAATATGAGTGAGATCGACTCCCTTGTGACCTCTCCACAATTCTATCTCCTCAGCAATGGAGGCGACTGGATACCGACTCCATGGCTAACAGCCGACTCCATAATTTCCTTCGGCGAAGCAGCTAGGGCAATCAATCAAGAGAGCCCTCTGACGGCGGATCCCAATAACCCGGACACCGATGGCGACGGCCTACTCGACGGGGTGGAGATGATATTCACCAAATGGAATTACGATGCTGACACATGGACTCTAAATCCACTTGTGCCATCTGACGGGTATTTTGATTCAGATAGGGACGGATTAACCGACCTTGTAGAGCTTAATCTGACCAATACGAATCCTGCCAATGGCGCTCTCGCCCCTCCGGATGCACCCAGATTCCATGAGGAAGCGACTACATTAGACGCACTTGAGTCCATGAACCGAGTTTACAGGGTCCTGTTCACGAAACAAGGTAGGGCGCATATTGCAATCTCCCAATTCAATGAGTGGCAATCAAGCGGTCTTATGCGGCCACTCCTAGAAGCGCTAATGGGCGTGTCTGACCCCAGCGAAGAAGACACAGATCGAGATGGGATGAGTGATGGTTACGAATATTGGTTCACAGAGTGGGATTTGGAGTCAAATGAATGGACGATCAATCCACTTACCTCCACGGATGTCGAAAGGGATTCCGACGGGGATTCTTGGGATTGTAATGGTGACGGTCTGATATCCCCCTCCGAGTCATTCGATAACCTTGCTGAATACGAGTCTAGAGTGTATGGCAAGCTCCTTGCCATAGATACAATCCCTTCTGGTCTTGGTACAGTTTCCTATGGCTCCGATGCGATTGCCGCACTCCAGTATGAGGCTGGTCTGTCAGAAAATGGCTCCATCGATGAGATGTACAACATATTCGCAACTAAGTCTGAAGAATCCTTCGAAAGAATGGGGCTGATCAACTCTTTCGATCCTGATAGCTTCAATCGCACTCTGTTGGGCATAAGTGACCCGACGCATGACGATTCAGATATGGACGGACTTCCCGATGGATGGGAATACTGCTACTCTATTTTCGGTCATTGGCTACCTCTCCCAGAGGGACAGCTCAGGTGGTCATTGAACCCACTAAATCCTCTAGATGGCGCTTATGATCCCGATTCTGATGGCTGGTACGACCGAACATCAGACGACAGCCCGGCAGAACAAGGTGTATGGGTTGACCGTGTATTCCAATCCGCCAACTTTTCTGAGCAAATCGGATTCGGTAACACGCCACTACTATTCACGAACTCAATGGAATTCGGCAATGGCACACTCCCGCTTTCCAACGATTCGGACTCCGATTCCGTATTGATGGAACCCATATTCGGAATCGATGGCTCAGTCTCTGATTACCTTCAAAATTACAACCTCTCCGATGGTCGCGAGATACTCAAGTATGGCACCAATGCTCTAGATAATGATACTGATGGGGATATGTTGCCTGATTACTATGAGTATCATATGGGTTGGAATGAGATGAATGACAACTGGTCCTCCCTGATGCAGATTGAAGTGGTCTGGCAACAGATATCATCCAACAGCTGGAAACCTGTGAATATCAATGGTGGCGCCATCTCGAGACCTATCTTGAACTGGACTTGGTTCACTCTTGATGCGACTGATGCATCGGATGTAGGGGGCGATGCCGATCGTGATGGGGATTATGATTGCGGGACAGGCGTCTGTCAATACGTGCCATATACGAATTTCCAGGAATATTTTGGGATAGTAAATGCCACTCTCTCCTCGCCCGCACTCGTTCGATCTGCACCCCTATTCGACTGTAGGGGCGATCCCGTCGAAGAGGGGTGGCAATTCAGGGAGGTGGTCCTCGGTCTATGCGGCCAGACATCGTCGCTGTCTTCCAACTACTTCAGAATGAACCGAATCAGTATGAGCGATCGACTGTATGCACTGATTGTGGATGATAACGATGCCGACTACACTCAGATAGACACCAGCAATGACGAGGTCCTACTCAGCGGTAATTGGACAGATTCCTACAACCGTTTTGCAGGGGATGAATTCCATCTCCCCAATATAGGCCTTGGAGAGTATTCGTACGGTTGGTGGCTGTTAGATTTCGATGGCGATTCAATAGCCGATGGAACAGATCCGACGAATTGGGATACCGATGGAGACTGGCTGAATGATCGTTTTGAGATTGCCGACGATTTGCTCGATGGCATCAGAGGGAATTCCGGCTCCCCCATCAGGTATGATGACCGATCCGTGCCGTGAACGAGGAAGACGGTATGGACGAGAATATTCGAATTCCGGGGACCGATCAACCCGTCGGGGAAAGGATACTTTTCATCCATGAGAATATGGTGTCATTCGTCAAACAATACGGCATGCCCGTAGTCGAGGTTGCACTGGTGCTTTCGAAGTACATCAGGATCATCAGCCTCGAACTCAAGAATATAGCCGAATCAGCCAATGAAGAACTGCCAGAGCACCTGCTGAAACCAATGTCTCTGGAAGATGATATGCAGGCTCCGTTAATCGACTCATTCCCATTAGATCGTCTACTGGGCTCACTCGATGAAGATAGAATGGATATTCTCGATACGCTGATGCGTACGGCGATCAACTCCGTAGAAGCTCCATTTGCATCCGTGCTCGCACTCCTCAGGGACTGGGAGAGATTGGTCAGGACCCAACTCTCTACGTCTCGAAGCCCGGGCCATCTATTCAGCCCAATCGAGCTCCCGGAGACATTCTAGGCTATCGGGCCGACCCTTTGGATACTATGCCATTCGATACCCACCAGGAGTCAATGATGGACCAGATGTAGATTAGAGGCCAAAGGACAATTGTGAGTATGAGCGGTAGTTGGAGTATGAACCACCAGGCGCCCTTCTTGTGCTGCCTGTTGAAATGCTGTCCGAGATAGAGGAATGGTATCATGGCAAGCAGTGTGGAGAACACGGGCCGGAATGCGCCCCATGGGCCGATACCCCCGCTCAACTCGTTCCAGATTGCCTTTATGACCCCCAAAGGAGTCGCTCTTCCAGGCCCTTCCGGGTCCAATGTGACTGCAAGCTCGCCGGATGCCATGACATGCGAGCCTAGCGACGCGACAAATATGTGATGCAACCTCGGGAGGCCAGACATGCAGATTCCACCCTCTAGTCGGAAGCGACCGATATTAGTAACCGGGTTCGAGCCATTCGATGGCATGGATGCCAATCATTCGTGGGATATTGCAAGAGCAATAGCCAAAGAAATGGGAGCTGAGGAGGCCATATGCAAACTTCTTTCCGTTGACGAGGAGGGGTCAAAGATTTCTTCACGAGCAATCAAGCTAGGAGAATATTCAGGAGTTCTTCATCTTGGTATAGCGATGGACAGGAAGAGGGTCTGTATAGAGATCGTGGCCAAGAACAAATATGACATTGGTAGAATCGATAATTCGGGCCGAATTTTGAGTATGGAAAAAATAGTTCACGGAGCCCCAGACAATATTGCTACGACTTTGAGTAGACATGTCATCGACGAATGTATCGAGGAGTCGGAAGACCTAGTCCTGAGTTCTGAATGTGGCGGATATATCTGCAATGAGACCTACTTCAGGTCATTGAATTCCGTATTGGAATCGGATATGCATGTGGAGAGAAGACCTCTTCCAGTTCTTTTCATACACCTTCCTCCAACTGACCTGTTGCCCCTTGATCGCCAGATCAAGGCCGTTTCAGATATCGCAGAAGCAATATCTGCCCCTCCCTCTATGTTGGTGGTAGGGGCGCTTTTACGAGATTCATCGGGACGAATACTATCTTGTAGGAGGCCCCCTGAAGACCAATGGTCTGGATGGTGGGAATTTCCCGGTGGGAAAGTGTCGAAAGGAGAGACTCTCATGGATGCCGTATCTAGAGAAGTTAACGAAGAACTCGGAATCCACATAACACCCGGAGAAGAGGTAGCCAGAGAACTCTACAGATATGAGGATCGTACTGTAGATCTAAGAATAATTGATTGCGGCGTGATAGACCCAGACTCAATCACCCTTATCGAACACGATGAATCTGCTTGGCTAGATAGAGAGGGCCTCAATGAGGTAAAGTGGCTCCCTGCCGATACCCCAATTATCGAAGCCTGGATGGCAAATGGCCTCCCCTGATCATAATCTCCGAGTATCTATCCACTCCGTCGAACTTCCGTCCTCGTTCATCGCAAGGTCGTCACCAGGCCGCCTCGGGATACTGTCTCTACCCGGGTGGTCTGTCAGATTCGTAAGATAGTCATCGAGATCATTTTCCTTTATGGTGATGTCAATTGTCCCCCCAAGAGGGATCTCATCGACTACGAAGGAGCATTTGCCTGCCGATGCAGCCTGTCTGGAGAGTGAGAATGTCGATATTTCACCATCAGATTTCAAGGTCATCGCATCGAGGGCGGTGTCCAAGATTCTGTGATTCCGGGCCTCTTCTATCATAGCATCCAAGCTCTCGACATTCGAAACAAGCCTCATTGAGGCGGAATTGGTGGGAAAGGCCCCCCTCTCCGGCATATTCTCCGGAGACCAGTCCGGGAACATCCTTCGAACTGCATCAAGAACCAAATCAGGACGCTCATGATTCAACAAGGTGGTCGCGACAACAATTTCCATTGTCACTCCCATGTGCTAGTCATACATCACACCTATGCGAGGACAGGTGACATTCATGTCGAAAGTTGTAGGCCGACTACTATGGCTGGACGGTCCTTCCCGATCATGTTCGGACTTCTTCTCACTCCAACCATCGTCCTTCTCGTCGTCAGAATGTCCCTCCCAGTCGTTGATTCAATATTGGTTTCTGACAGAAACACACTTATCGGAATCCATGCGTTTGCTATCTTAATCGGCCTAATTCTCGCAGGTAGAAGTACTAAAAATAAGGATCATGAATTCCTAAGGTCAGGTGCTATAGATCGATTAAGTCGGACATATGAGCTTGAAGACGGCGGCCTTTGGTCTCGTGCAGATGAGGCTCTGGCCCGTCTGGAACGTCGAAACAGCAAGAAGAAAACGATCCAAATGTCAGGCGGGGTTGCCAGTATTAATGCGGAGTCACGAGAGCTAGATATCGGCAATGAAGAGCCCGGGGACATACGCGTATCTGGAGTAGAGGTATCAGCAGACACCGGAGTCGAACAAAATTCATCGGAATCCGAGAAGAAACCCACAATTCAACGAAAATCGAGAGGAATCTCTGCATGGCTCGATAGAAGGGCCGAGAGAGTAGCCAGGAAACGACTTGAGAAAATAAGGTCAAAACAATCCGGAAATAGTGCGGCGACTACCATTTCGTGCAAATCATGCGGGTCCATATCACCCTACGGTACTTCTTACTGCACTACTTGCGGATCTTTGCTGTAACGCCTGCGTCGGATTGAAAGAGCCCTCCCGCGAGGCCTCGCTGGGAATGCTGCATGGCGAAGAGGGACTACTACGACGTCCTAGGCCTCGACAAAGGCGCCAGCGAGGATGAAATCAAGAAGGCTTTCAGGTCTCTCGCGAGGAAATATCACCCTGACAAGAATCCTGACGACGAGCAGTCAGAAGCCATGTTCAAGGAAGTCCAAGAGGCGTATGCCATCCTCTCGAATCCGGATGAACGTAGGAAGTACGACCGTTTTGGGCATAATCGGCCAGGAGGCAGCCCATTTGGGCCGGGTGGATTCCAGGGGGTAGACATCAACATAGACGATTTGTTCGGTGGGGGCTTTGATAGTATCTTCAGCACATTATTCGGAGGTCGCCAGACTCGTAGAAATCAGAGGGGCTCTGATCTCCTGTATCGCCATCAGATATCGTTCCAAGATGCATTCACCGGTACCGAAGCGGAGATAGAAATCGAAGTCATGTCTTCTTGCGAGGATTGTTCGGGCACCGGCGCATCCAGTCCAGCCGATGTTAGGGAATGCTCAACATGCGAGGGACACGGACGTCTGAGGAGAATGCAACGTGTAGGCCCATTCACTCAGCAGGTCGTCTCTGACTGCCCTGCTTGCAATGGTGAAGGCAAGACCATAACAAATCCCTGCGAGAAATGTCATGGCGAGGGACGCCTCAATAAAAACCGGAAAGTTCGCTTCACGGTGCCGGCAGGAATAGATTCTGGCACAAGGCTCCGTATGAGCGGGTACGGGGAAGCCTCCAGAGACTCTAGAGGCGCCGCCGGCCATCTATACATCGAAGTAAACCACGACGAACATCCTTGGTTCGAGCGCGACGGTGCAGATCTTCTGATGGCTCTTCCAGTCAATTATTCGGACATCGTCTTAGGCTGTGAATTGGAGATAGACCACGTAGACGACAAGCCCCTCAAAATAAAAATTCCAAGTGGATCCATGCCCGGCGAGACAATTACTGTCAAGGGGCGGGGTTTTCCAAATTCAAGGCGAAGAGGACAACGAGGAGACGTCACAATAGTTCTGAGGCTCAAGTCGCCACCTCGTCTTTCTCGAGCTACAAAGAAGGCGCTGGAAGATTTGAGGAGCCACATAGACGATGGCGCGACTCCAGAGGAATCAGCTAGGGATGAGGCTGAACGGAGAAGAAAGTAGACGGACAGGGTCACTCCCATCTGAGGGCTTTCCGCGGAACAATTGCTACGGGTTCGCCTTTCACACGGCCGGTAACTTCCACTTCGACTATTTCTGGAGCGGGCGCGACTCGAATCGAAATCATCACGCACTCGCCTGCTCGTAAGTCTCCGATTAGAATCTCATCGCCGTGGAACTTCCATTCGCCATCTACCTCATAAATTTCAGATCGGGGACCATGTGGGAATGAAAGTCTTAGACAAGCCATTTTCCAAACAGCGTTTGAGGCCATCCCGAAACTAATGATGCCCTTCTCACCATCATCAATCCAGAGACCAATATCGCCCAGCGGGGTAGAGGTAGAAAGATTTGCAACTTCTCGGTTCACAAGACCCTTCTCAACAATGAAACCTGCACGTGCAGAGATTAAACCAGACCCTTCTACAGATTCCAGAGCCGCCTCTAGTTCGCTATCGGAGAAACCCATTTCCAGCTTGCTTCTTATCGAATCTATCTTTTCTTGATTTATCGTATTTCTTTCATTCCCGCCAAATATCTTCGATACTATTTCCTTCCTCATCATCAGTATCACCAGAAAAGCAGGCGTAAGTAGGAATACACCTGCAAAGATGTAGTATGGTCTAGCCTCTGAAGAAAGATCAACATAGGCTCCGAGGTCTTCTTCTGGAGGGCTATTTACGGAGATTATGAATGAATAAGCCCCTTCTTGGCCCGAGCCCTGTTCGACTCTGATGGCATGCATGCCCGTCGGAAGAAGCATCTGAGAGCCATTTGTTGAATTCATGATCGAGTAATCAGCCTCGCCCCGTAATTCCTGAATCTGAATATTCGCTCCTCCCATCTCGGGATCACTTCTTATTATAGTTCCATTATCCGACTCAATAGATACCAGGTATATGTCGATTGGATCCAAGTCCGATACATCTCCTTGCAGGCGAAGCATGGATGATGAGTAATCTCCTTGATCTGAGATAACAGTCCACATCGGCCATAGGGATGACTCTTCGGAGTTATTTGGAAGACGATTTGGAGCATCTCCTATGAATGAACTTTTATCCGCGCCGACTGAGCCAGAGAAATCGGAAGATTCCGATTCAAGCATGACTTGAATTCCCCATTCGCCTTCAACAGTCGATCCGACACGAATTTCTAGAGAAATCGAATCATGAGAAGTCACACCCGACAAATGACCTATCTTTTCCGAGATACTGCCATCCAGCAGATGCTCATAAATTTCAATCGACTCATCCTCTCCATTACCTGCAAGCGAGGAGATTTCGAATTCCACACCTCCTGCTGCCGGCACGATGAATGAATCAAAGTCTCCTGGGAAATGGAAAAGTCCCCTGGCGTAGGATGAGGAAGAACTCGTAGTCATTCTCTGATCTGCATGTGGGGAGTTCCCTTCTCCGTCCTTGTCGGAAGTTATCAACTCGACAGCATAAACAGAATTGCGTCTATCTTGCTCTGTTGCTGACAAAACCATCCACGCTTCTTCATCACTAGAGGCGCTGACCACGATTCCAGAATGCGTGTGAAGCCCTTCAATTGAGACGGATGGGCTCCTACTGATCATTTCTCTACTGCCATCTGTCTTTTCTTTCCATATTTCAACTAGAAAAGGTGCTTCCGAGAGTATTGAATCTACCAATGCAACTCCATTGCTGACGAGTAGCCATGCATCGGAATCGCCACCTGAATCGAACCATCCGGACATCTTCTTAGTCGGCAATACGTGACTTTCACACAAGCCATCCAAGCAAATGTCTGATGGAGGGATGGAGTTGACTCCGTCCTGGGCCCCTGATGACCCATTAACATCCGTATGCTCATGGATGAATCCATCTTCCGATGTGAGAGCAATAATGGATGCAGAACCTATTGCATCGGACTCCTTTTCAATGCTGTATGTTAGTCGGCCACTAGCATTCCCCGACCACGACAAGTCGTCTTCGAATACGACTTGATCGGAACCTGAGATTTCCAGAGAGAACCCCGAACACGGCCCATCTTCACATTCAATCGCAATATGGGTCGGCCCAAATGCCTCGATTTCAAGAAGGCTAGAATCGCTACCTTGAGCGGCAGAAAGAGGTACAAGACAAAGAACCGCCACCACGAAATAAATCGCTGATCGTGCGCTTTGCATGACTCTTCGACTAGCCTCTCACCTTAGAATCCTTCAAGCAGATGATACTGCGGCCACGCTCATGGCCGACGAGGCTGCACTCGGCAGAACAGTCGAGGCGCGGGAAAGATTTGCTCGAATATTTGCATTGGGCGATAGGAAGAAACCGTCTGCACGAACACCCGCCCTGGTTCTTGTGGATGGCGATTCTGAGATGGACCCAAGAATAGCGCCCTTTCATCTCACTAGAGACCCAACCGTCGTACCAGCGACATTGAAATTCAGAACCAGAGGCAAACTTTGCCCTCCATTCGAGAGAGAGATCGTGTGGGAGGCCTCTGAGGGCTTATCCTTGCCACCGACATTGGATGAGTCCGATGGAGGAACCTTGCCGTCAGGAGAAGCATTTCTCCCCGTGTCGCTCCAGTCGATTTCTCACGATCCGCGTCTCGCCGATCCCTCTGTAGAACCATCTGTAATCTGCTTGATCGATGCACCTCAGCTAGTCAATGACGATCTTCGTATGATCGGGGCGATAGATGCGCTACGCAGGAGATTCCCCTCTTCTCTGATCTGGGCCCCTGGTATCGCCGGACCCGATAATTGCGCTCTTCTTGCTTGGATGGGGGTTGACCTGATGGATCTCTCGAGATCGAGGAGGGCGCATTCGAGCGGAGTGCTGCTCTCTGCCTTTGGCCCCAGGATGCGTGACCCAGACATAGATGATGGAGACTCATGGGATCACCAGATTTCCATATGGAAGGATGCTCTTAGTGAGACAAGAATGGCCATCCGAGAAGGCAGTATAAGACAACTCGCTGAGGCTGTAAGCCTCTCAAGTCCTCGATCAGTCCAGAGGATGAGGCGTCATGATGCACATGTTTCGGAGGTAGCGATTAACGACCCCGGACAGGCTGGACTAGCGTCTGCATCCGAACCCGGTAGAGTGTGGGACTGTTCTTCGCGAACATCGAGAGACGATCCGATGATTAGACACTGGCACCATTCAATCGGCAGCAGGTGGGTACCAATGCCACATCAGTCGGCAATAGCGGTACTGCTGCCATGCTCAGCAACGAAGCCCTACAGAAGATCGCCCAGCCACAGGAAATTCAGAGATGCCATTGCGAGTCGTGCAGTTTCTGAGATCATGGTCACGGCTCCACTTGGATTGGTCCCAAGGGAATTGGAGGTCCTATGGCCCGCTTCCTCGTATGACATACCTGTAACCGGAGAGTGGGATATGGACGAGCTTCAAATCATCAGGAAGATGGTATCCGATGTCGTTTCTCGTTCCGGTTTTGATACTATAATCAACCATTCAGGAGTCGAGTTAATGATTGACGGATGCAATGTGATCGATACTAGGATGGGCGATACTGCTGGTTCGCAGGAGTCCCTAAAACGACTCTCAGAAGAGGTTCAATCTGCTACCAAAGGAGCGAATGCCCTTGAACCCAAGAGAGGCGTCGCACTGCTCGAGTCTTTCCGATCCATCTCAAGACATCTCTACGAGGATGATGCGTGGCTCAATGGTGCAAAGGTGTCCGGAAGAGCCCCAAATTACAGAATCACTCTAGAAGGAGACCAGATTGCGGTATGGGACAGCTCAAAGGGAAGGTTTGCATTCTCAAAGTCCGTACTCCCCGTCCTCCTCGAAAACAACACGTTACCCGTCGTTGATCTCGTGGAAGGCCATACGTGGACAGGAGACTTGTTCACATCGAATGTTGCAGGCTTCACGGGATCCCCTCGCGTTGGCGATGAGATACTGGTTCTGCAGGCTGGCGCCCTCAGGGGTTCTGCTAGAGCAGTGGCCCCTTCATGGGAGTGGCCGGCGGCACCGGGCGCACTCGCTCGTGCCAGACACAGACTCTAGACTGCTGCGCAGCGGTTAAAGAGGGGCAGCAGGCCGCCTGCAAACTGAGGTTGGCGCGTATGGCGAGGATGCACAGCGGAGGCAAGGGTCAGAGCGGGTCTTCAAGGCCATTTGTGGAAAGCCCTCCTGAATGGTCTGAGACTGATAAGAAGACAATTGAGGAACTTGTGCTCAGGTACGCCGGAGAGGGACGTTCAACTTCCGAGATAGGGATTGTGCTGAGGGACCAACATGCGATTCCTGACGTCAAACTAGCAACTGGAGAGAGAATATCTGCGATTCTGTCTCGCAATGAAATGACGCCACAATATCCTGAGGACATGATGAACCTCATGAGACAGGCTCAGAGAATCATAGATCATCTCGAGGCCGGCAATCGTAAGGATATCCACAATCGAAGACAATTAGAACTCACGGAATCAAGGCTACGTCGGCTTGCCAAGTACTACAGGGAATCCGGAAGAATCTCTTCTGATTGGACATACAAGCGGGACCAACTCAGATTGATGGTTGAGTAGATAGGCTCAGCTCAATCGAGCCGGAGTGTAGCGAAGCACCCGGAGCAAGAAGTTCGGAATGGACGCAATTCGCTGTGTACCACATTGGGCGTCATACAACTTGGACATGTTATTGTGGGCAATGACCTCCCATCAACTCCCCTGTTTTTACTTCTGGGCGACACCAGAGCCACTGGAAAAACCCCGATAAGGCCAGCTGCTCCGACACCCAGCACTAGAGGAAGATCAAAACCACCAACATATACGATAAAAGACAGAATGCCGAATAGAGATGCAGTAGCAACTGCGGGCGCCCTTATCCTGGTTCGGGTCAAATAAAGTGAAAGCCCCGCTGTGATTGACATCACAAGAACAAGGATCAACGCTGAGACCAACGGGCTCCCTGCAGGAGATGAAGGTGGTGTGTACGAAACCGAGAATATCAAGTCCGGATCAAGATCAGAGTCTTGGAATGATATTGTTTCTAAGAAAACCCATCTCCGATGCTCAACATCCAAATCCCCTCCGGAAACCGCTCCAAATCCTGCTAGGGCAGATGTTCTGAGCCCTGCATCGAGGTCTATCTTTGTGAACCAATCACTCTTACCCGGTTGAATGAATGTGCGTACAAGGTATTCAGACTGTCCTTGTACCCCCGGGGTATAGCGAGCCTCCAAGACAATCGTCACAGGTTCAGATGAGAACGCACGCGTTGCTCCAAAGTCGATCATTATGTCTCTCTGCGACAGATCCACAAGATCCGAACCCACCATCGATTCGATATCTATCCCAAGTCCCGTTGACATGAATGACCTGATGTTCGAGGATGATGTCTGGAGGTGCCCTGTAAGGGCTGCTACTTCAGCGTCATCGACGCGGCCATTATGTTCCTCGCCCTTGGAAAGCGAGTCCTCATAGGAGTCCAGATTCTTCCACCATGACGACCCCCCTAGGGTGTTATTGCCAATATTGTCAAGTCCCCATCGAATCCATTGAGACATTGCGCCGTCAACGGTTATTTCCACATCACGATCCACGATTGAGGCCGTAGCGCGTCCACTTATCTTCACATCCAACTTGGTGCCCGAGTCACGCTTTGGCTCCTCTTCCGGATACCAGTCTCCCGTGCCTCCGTCGCTGTCGATATCAACCTCGTAGGTCCGTACCGATTCTAAAGTCGCCCCTGGGTGCGGACTAACTCTGAACGTAACCTGGATGCCGCCTCCATCGTACGATTCAGGCCATTGCCATACGAATACGAGTCGAACTCCATTTTCGGTTTCAGTCACTACTGGGCTGGTTGTGAGTTGTTGAGAACCAACTGTAGTCGACCCAGAGCTTCGCTTATTCCAGATGTCTATCCCATAATGCGTATCTATCTCGACAGGGAAATACGCGATTCCGTCATTGGAAGAAGAGTCTTCCATCTCTGCAGTGCCCAGGGGGAACTTCGCCAGCATTCCCGCATCCGTAGTGTCCCCCCAGAAGAATCGAATTCCCGCATCGTCCCCCGGTGCCGAGAAAGAAAGTGATTGAACTTCCAGTGTGAATCTAATTTGATCACCCTCGGAGATTGTACCTGAAGACACCTGGACTGGGACGGAAAGAATGCCGTTCGTGACCAATAGGCCAGGGCCTGATGATCCTGAGTAGTATGTGCCTCCTATGTTGACTCCAACAGTCGCATTAAACTGGAGCCCAGTCGCTCCTTGAATTTCGTATGGGATATCAAAAGTCCATTCTGAGCTGGGATAGTCTCCTTCTACACTCCATGTTGTGCTCCACTTCCCAATTTCTATGGCGCCCAGTACCGAGGGCGTGACCACTGCCGAATGCCTATCTTCTAGATCAGAGGAGAATGCGGTTAAGCCCCCCGATTGGGCCTCTCCGATGAGAAACATTCGGAAACCGTCTTGTTCGCAACAGGAACCGTCTTCCTCAACTGCCGTAGTAACCATTACAGGAGCCAAAAGAAGGAGAAAAACAAGAGAGACTGACCTCGCATATCCGCCACTCATGACAACTCGCCTACCTGAACCCGGCTTGAATCCGCCGATGCATTATGCTGATTGGGACCTATCTGTGAAGCCAAAGCAATTTTCGGGAACCCGGAGACCAATCCTCCACACGGGCAAATCCCTTCCTCTCCAGTTGTACAACTTCCCCGATTTCCAGATCTGCATCTTCAACTAAGCAACTCATGACGTTCAATTCGTCCCCATCTGCCATCAGAAGCTCGCAAGTAACCGATGAATCTGGGCTCAACCAATGAATAATTGGTCTGTCGTCATCCCTCTCCACTGAACCAATCTCAAAGATTCCTTCGACTGATTCTATATTTGCAAGCCCCTTAAGCCTGAATGAGTTTGTCAAATCCTCTTTCTCGACTATCACTGCCCTGGATGCCAGTGAAACTTCTCTCATACCCGCCTTTTCATCATCTGGATGGAAGGGTAGCATGATTTCGCGCGGCACTTCGCCCTGAATTGCAATATTCGCAGAATCGGAGACCAATGATATTCTTCTGGAGGTGCTATCGATTGATGCAGCATTTGATGCCTCGATGGACTCCATCGCAACAGCCACGTCTTTCTGAGTTACGCCCATATCCACCCAGAAAGATCTGAGTGCTGCTGGATCGAATCCCTTCCTCCTCATGGATCTAAGCGTCGGGACCCGCGGATCATCCCACCCACTGTAGACTTTGTTTTCGATGCCACGGCGAATCTCGCTGGTTGAGAAAGATCCAGATCCGTGGATACTAACTCTGCCCCAATAGAGGGTTTCTGGGTATTTCCACCCTAGGTGGTCGTACAGAAGTTTCTGCTTTCGCGTCGAATCCATCAGGTCTTTGCCGCGAATTATGTGCGTCACGCCCTGTTCGTGATCCTCTATCGCGCTTTGGAAATCAAGCAGGGGCCAGGCAAGATACGAATTGCCCACCATGGGATGGGCTTCGTGCTGGATTCTCCAGGCCGGCCAGTCTCTTAAGGCCGGATTGGGAAGGCTCATGTCCGTCAGAACCCTGACAACAGCATCGCCAGGGGAGAACCTCCCATCAAGCATTTTTTCCCATGCCTCGATATTCTCTTCCACGGTCCTGCCTCTGTGTGGACAGGCTCTCTTAGAGACTCTGAGGGCTCGGAATTCTTCTGCAGAACACTCACAGACGTATCCCGCACTTTTTCGTAACATCTCTTCCGCGTATCTGATATACACCGGCATTCTTTCACTTGCCCTAACTACTATGTCCGGCTTACTACCTGTTAGCCATTCATAATCTTCTATAATCCACTCGTAGGCATCCTTCAGGGGCGGTTTTACTATCGTATCGGTATCATCAAAACGAAGAACCATTTTTCCATCATGCATAGATGCGTACTCGTGATTGATCACCACGCCTCTCGCATGGCCTATGGAGAGGGGTCCATTCGGGTTGGGAGCGAAACGGAGAACGACACCAGCGGAGATATTATCGAGAGGCTTCAATCCCTCCCTCTTCGTCTGCTTGGTCCTTTGAACCGCTTCTGGGTCGATATTTTCTATCAGGGTACGTACCGACGCAGCACCCTCTGAATGAATCAGGGAGTTGGCCTTAGTTACCTCGTCATTTACGACGGATGACAACTCCTTTGCCCTTGAGCGGAGATCTTGTCGTTCCGCAAGCAGCCTTCCGAGGGTAGACCCTATCTGCCCAGCGCCATCATACTCCAGTGCATTCTGAAGCGCATATTTCCTCACAGTGAGGATAGTCTCTTCATCCCAAGCGTCGCCCATGCCTTACCTCGCCCCCTCCTCTGAGGGGGATGAATTCAATGGTTGCTGAATCAAGGCTCCCCTTGAAGCCCTTATTGGAACTGGGACATTGTGCCGTTCAGACCAGATTCGAGATACGGTCGACCAAGTCCACCTGAGATTGGTATTCGGTTCATTCCCAGAGGTAAGGATTCTTATTGCATCTATCGTTTTCGAATCGGAGGGATATCCTGAGCCCACATTGAACCCCACTTCTTCACTAATTTCTGAAATTCTCGAATCTCGCATTACTTTGGCGAGAATCGAAGCAGCTCCTGTGGATGCGCATATTCCATCCATCCCTATCTCACTCTTCACTTGAAGCCCGGGTCGAAGCCCGGATATTTTCTTACGCATCATTTTCGAAAAGTTGCTTGGATTGCTGCCAAGAAGGTCAACATGCACCCATCCTGTAGAATCATAATCCGAAACTTCCAGGATCGCCTGAACAAACCTCTCGATTTCGATGGAGTTGAGGCTCTTAGTCACCCGCTCTTCATCAATGGACTTAGCACTTATCGGAATTCTGCAGATACGCCAATCACGTTTCTTAGACTCCCTCAATATCGAAGACTCCACCTCGCTTCTTTTCTTCGAATTCATTGCCTTGGAGTCCTTCGCGCCTATACTTTCCAGATGTAGTAAGTCTCCAGACGGTATACATATGGACGATACTACCAATGGCCCAACCGCAGGACCCCTCCCCGCCTCATCGACTCCGATTATCACTGAACTCATTCCATCAGATCCTTGATAAGGCCCTCAACAGAATCGGCAGGAGGTAGAGAATCGCGTTGTATGGGAGCTTTACCTTCCGAGGGCAAATTCTCAATTCCCCCAATCACGTCATCGATGATTCCTTTGTCCAATGCTAGATTAGAACGTGCAATCTCCTCTCTGTTCTGGATGATTTTTTCTTCTTCAGTTCGCTTGAAACCACTTGAGAACTCCTCTGCCGTTATTGTTGAACTAAATTCCTCGGAGGAACTACTCCCGGTTTTATTTCGTTTCAATGTCCTTCTAAGCTGAAATAGCCCTCCGACGCTGAGTAAAGAAATCAGAACCAAGAATATTGACTGCAGCAAACCCATGTCTATCGAAGTAGAACCCCCCTCGCTCCCTGCAATGAAGTCTTCAGAGAACGTACACGCCGCATTGATCAATTCTGAAGGATTACCAGCTGGAGATGCTGAAACTTCCATACGAACCGACCCGTCATTCGGATCTGACCAACCGCCAATATTCGCAGACTCGCCCGGGAGTATCGGCCCGATTCGAATGGAGCGCTCATTATTCTTCGACGAGTCTATGACGATACCATGTTCCCCACTTCTGTCCAGGTCAATTGAGAGGTCGACGTAGTCGGATTCCATGCCTATATTCGATATGACGACTGCCAGCAGCAATTCGCCCTCGTCATCCGTCGTACACGAGGTACTGCCCGAGATTACGATTTCTGCTTCAGATCGAATTCCGATAACGATACTCTCGGAGTCGATTATGAGTCCTTGCGTCATGAGCCGAATCTCAATCCCCAGGTCATCATTGGCAGGAGAGCCACTTCCAATACCAATGGCTAAAGTAATCTTACTTTCCCCTCCACTTTCGATTTCTAGCGTTTGGATTCCATTTATTCCCATCCAGCCCGGGGCCCCTTCCACGTCCACCGAGTATGCCGTTCGACCCTCGCCATCATTTCGTATTGTCACATCCAGGCTACATTCGTCGCTGGGTTCCACGTAAGAGCAATCATCTGACTCAATCTCCATGGATCCGGATATCCGTGTTGAAATCATCGCACCCACTTGAATCGATTCCGTATAACTCCCGCCAGAAGGAGCAACTCTAATCTCAAAATCAAAAAAACCAGAAGAATCGTCTGAGGATGCAAGTTGAATCCTCACAGTTACATCCTCCCATGGCTCCACGCCCATCGTCAATGACGAATCTAGCAATATCGCACCCCAGCCATCTTGTGAGATGATACCACTACCCACGTCCGTGGAGATGTCTCCCTGACCCACGATGCCAACATCGATGTTGTCAACCCCATTTCCTTTGTTCAGGATTCCAACTTCTAGTACCGCAATAGAGCCCGGGGGCATGGATAGCGATTCTCCGCCGGAGGTTATCCCTGCGTCTCTTGTACGGCCAACTTCGAGGCCAAAAGACCACTGATCGCTACCTCCAACTTCATCGAGCACGGTAACAGTCGCGTAGTGTACCGATTTCCATTCTGGTGCGAAAGGCCCCGGGTCGGGTGCGTGAATTAATGCTGAGATTGAAACCCCTACATCGCTATCGATATTGATCACCCTTGCACCAGGCTGTACAGTTGGATCGCTCCATTCCCAGCTCCATCCCTCTGGTAGATCGACATCCAACAAAGCGGAACGGGACACCTCGCCATAATTGCGTACGAAGATCGTGATTCCTATGGATGAGCCAGGCTGAATTCCGTAGGTCCCCCCTGGTATATTATCGAGACGAATCTTGGGTCTTGAATCCGAGCGAGGAGGGTTGAAATCAACCATATTGTCCACCACCCTCTTCGATACATTCTCGAGATATGCTGCTGTATTCTGATCAATAGCAGGGGGCCTGTCAGAACCATCGCAGACCTCATCCATCAGGGACAATAATATCGTACATGATACCAAGTACGATCCTTCTTCTGACGCATTAACTCCATCATTTTCGTAGAGCCTCGCAAACTGAGAGTTTGCATCCAATGGATCGGAGCCAGATTCCAGCACGTCTCGATAAACCGTATCATACGCTTCGTCCGCAGGTATCGCAAACTGGATGTCTGTTGAGGAACCCTCCATCAAAGATATCGATCCGTTCTCGATTGCTTGATTCATGGTCTGAAAACTCCCATGTGTTATGGGTCGTGTCGAGTCCCCCATCATATGCGCCCACGGAATCAACAATACCGGGTCGCTAGGCATGCTCCCTGCGATCGAAGATATGTCTGCCATCGAACTAGAAAGTGAGACAAATCCTGATGATGTCGGGTGCTTGGAGATTTCAGTCGCCTCCGGTTGGAGGAGCAGATAATCGGATTGCGTCGAAAGAACCTCTTGCCACGGACTCAGTCCTTCCATGTAGAATGCAAGATGCCCAGCCATGCCCAGGCTTTCCCCCGTTACGGCCTGAACGTTGCTTTCGGTTACTCGTGCTCCCATAATCTCCTGAAATGTTGCAGATATGCTCTCCGTCTGCCTGTCTCCCATCAAGACGACATCGAAACTACTCGACAGTTGATCTCCCGGAGTCTCGGCCTGCACCCCTCCAAGGGGGGCGCTAGAGATGACGAGCATCAGTACTGCTAAGAGACTCCTCACACAACTGGCGTACAGCGCAGTGATATGAGTATCACCCGTGGATGTTGCACCTTGGCTATCATGCAAGAGGGTCGGGAAGCAACTCTGTGAGAGCATGTACGTCGAACTCTCCTGCGTGTACAGGGACCCTCAGTCCGAATACTGATGATATGGAGGGGTCAATCTCGCCAAATGAGCCTATCTCCCGCCCCCTTATCTTCACGACTGCAACCCTCCCCGCAAGCCACGGGCCATATCCTGGAGCACCCTCGGACAGCACAATCTCGCTTTCACTCGAACCCAAATCACGGAGGAGTGAGAGAGCATACCCCTTTGCAGATGTGAATCCAGCATTCCTTTCAGCGCATGCCCACGCTACGGAGGTCGAGTTGTGGTGGTCTATGACTATCGCACCGAGTTCGAAGATCCGATGCGGCAACTCGTGATGTCTATTCGCCGCAAGAACTGACAGCAGCGAAGGAAGAACGCTCTGTCTCAATATCCCGTGCTCTCGCGTGATGGGGTTCCTGATTCGGGTCACAGCACCTCCAGAATCCAAACGAACTGCCTCGAAGTCTCGCGCCTCGCTTGTTAGAGTGAGTGTTTGTACCTCGTGGACCCCCAGCGCGCGGATTGATTGACGAATTCTTCTTTCCATGGATGCCCCCTCAAGCGGAGAGCCGGGGAGATTCATCTCCGAGTCTTGTGCAGGGAGCTGATCGAGACCTATTCCTATTGCGATATCCTCGACGACATCTACGGGATGGAGTATATCGAACCTCCATGACGGCATTTCGATAAGATAGCCTGGCACATCCTCGTGTTCGCCGTCCCATCTCGAGCCTCCTGCTGTTGAGCCCATATTTTCTCTACCGACCAGATTGCCGCCCATTCTAGATATCGATGAGCCAACTGCTTCGTGACCCGGGTCCTCTCCAAGTATCATCGATACCAGTGTAGTCGGCACAAGATGCTGTACTGGTTCCATATCGATACTCCATGTCGAACCATCATATTGGGTGACTTCGACTGATTCAATGACTCCGCCTCTCTCCGAGAGCGACAGTGCAATGAGTCGCATTGCTGCGATACACGCACGCCTATCCCATCCCGTGACGTCGATTAGGAAGTCCGTTGTCCCTGTAGTCACTGTAGTCGCAACCCCGTTTATCACCGGCGGGAAAGATATCACCCTACCTTCGGAATCCGTAATCAGCGGAAATCCTTCAGAAGGCTCAACCAGATGTGAGTATTCCCTTCCCTTGGGGTGCGATTCAAGAATTTCCACAAGCGTCATCTTTTCCTCTGCGCCAAGTGGTGTGAATGCTGAAGACCCATCATCTGAAGTTACTCTGAAAGGCCCCTTTATGTTGTTTAAATCGTGAACACCTATTGACACTGCGCGCCTGCGCCTCCCGAGTGTAGTGTGCAATTTCTCCTGATGATCCATCAGGGATTGGACAAATCGATCACGCTGCGCCTCGGATGAACCCTGATCGACGCCTCGTACTATCGCTGCAAATACATGTGGCCTAACACTCTCCATGGTCGGACTGACAACCATACTTTCCATTCCTTTCTTCACTTGTAGTGAACAAGGCGACGTAATGCCTCCGAGGAATGACCTAGCGGCGCGAGCCATCGTCTCATGAGACAGTAAATCAGGTCTATCAGGGAATATTTCGATTTCCACCTCCTCGGAGTCACACCTTTCTACAACAACGCCGATTTGGGAAAGTCGCTCGCCCCACGAAGTAGCATCATGAGTGTAGCCATTAGATTTCTGAACCTCTTCAAGAAGAGAATGTTGGAAGGTTACTGTAGGAATTTCAATCCCTCCTCGCCCATGTTGGCAACGGACGTTCCAAACCCGCCAGCCTGAGCCCTGTTTGCATTGCAGTCCCATGATCAATCGCTCTAAGATTAGATCTATTCACCTCAGAAAAAGACGTCACGCCCATTTCCCTCAAGATGCCCCTGATCGCCCCATCAACCACTTCAGGCCCCCCCTCCAGATCGGGAGACACCACGATGTCTACGCCTGCACATTTTGAAATCACAATCGTTTCTGCTGAGACGGCCCCTTCTAGCCGAATCATGATTGAACGCCCGCCTGCCGCCAGTCCAGACTTCTTGCTAGCCATCCCTATTCTAGGGAGTGCAATCGTAGCCCCTGCTCCGTCCAAACTCGCGGCATCCACTAAGATCCCATCAAGATTGAGATCGACACATCTGCGAGATAGCTCTTCGACCCTGTCGACACGATCGCCGAGCAAAACAAGCGATCCAGGATCCATCCTGCTTCTTATTGAGACTATTATGGAATCCAACTCAGCATCATTGAGTCGGGGGAGATCGTCGAGATTAACAATCACTCCCAGACACTTCAAAGACTCCTTCTCGAGTTTAGCAAGGGTGGCATCTCCAACCACGAGCAGGTCCCCAGGTTCAGGAACGCCCCTGACAATGCACGGGCCAATTCCGCTAGAATCATCAAGAATCGGAATCCAAGGTCTTTCCAGAACCAGTTCGTGGCTGTCTTCCCTCGATCCCCTTATGTGGACCCTAGTTTGAACATCGACACACGAATCGATACGGCCAGATCCGGACCCAACGACCCCGATACCTGAGAAACTCCCTCCTCTGCTGACAGAAGGATGCTCATCTACGAATGGGGCATCGCCTGCATTTAGAACAAGAGATCCATCCGGGATATCAATCCCCAATGACGACATCAAATCTAGAGCCTCTTTGGACATATTTTTGGGACCTCTCTCGGACACGACCCCTTGAGGAACGCTACCGCAGTCCCCGCAGATAATTATCTGCCCACCAGTCATCCCAATCCCGGGGTTGTCTCCGGATGATCCGATTATTATCACCGTGCCCCCAGACATACCGGAACCAGCATTTGAACCTGAATCGCCTCGAATCAGAAGCGTGCCGCCAGACATCCTGGCCCCAGCGTTATCGTCGCTAGATCCGTGAATCACTATTGAGCCGCCGCTCATTTTGAAGCCTACACGCGAGCCAGCATCTTTCTCCACGACTAATCTGCCCGAGGACATCCATCCGCCTGCCATCGATGCAACAGACCCCTGCACGGTCGCAGTCCCTCCTCGATTCATCAGTCCGGCGCCTTCTCCGAGATTTCCAAGGAGCAGTGACCGCGACTCATCTGGAAGTAGGCTAAGCGCACCAATCTCGCCGTTTTTCGGCTTCTCGTCACCTTCTCTCCCCCATCCTATACGTACAAGTAAATCACGCTCAATGGCCTGAACAAGCATCCTGTCCAGATCGCGATTCAGCTTCTCACTTCTATCGGACGCCATCGACTCCCTCGACCCGTCCCCTGCGTGGCATGTCTTGAGCATGACGGGATGTAGGCGATATAATGCCGCTAATCGCCCAATCTTGATATCCCTCCGAAGGTAGTGGGTGCCATGTCCTCGGTGAGAGTGGCCATCAACGGCTTCGGAACGATAGGAAAGCGCGTGGCTAGAGCAGTGCAGGCCCAGCCTGACATGAGCGTCTCTGGAGTCACGAAAACAGGCCCAAGTCACGGGTGCGGTCTCGCACAGAGGCTAAACCTCCCATTGTATTGTACAAGCGACGACCGAGAGGACATCGCAGCCTTCGAGAAAGGAGGTTATCACGCCGAGGGCGGTCTGAGCGATTTGCTGTCTAATTCTGACATCGTAATAGATTGCGCTCCTGGAAAAATGGGGCATGCTAATCATCAGAAGTACGTCGATGCTGGAATAAAGCACATCTTCCAGGGAGGGGAGAAGCACAGCCTCACTGGACTGAGTTATACATCTTCTGCGAACCATAAAGAGAATATCGACGCCGATGGTACCAGGGTCGTTTCATGCAACACAACAGGCCTTGCGAGAACCCTAGTTCCGCTGAGGGATGCCACGGGAGAGCTATCGGTGGAATGTACGATGATACGCCGCGCAGCAGATCCGGGCGACTCCAAGAAGGGACCAATCAACGCGATAGCCCCTGTTCTGAAAGTTCCGAGCCACCATGGTCCAGATTTGATGACTGTGGCAGGGGGGATCGGAATTACCAGCCTTGCAGTAGCCGTGCCCACTACGATAATGCATGTCCATTCGATTGTCGTCGAACTCCCGGACGGCCATGGGATGACCACTGATAGCGTTCTCGATCTATGGGCCAAAACCCCCCGCGTGATTTCCATGTCTGGTTCAATAGACAAGATCCCATCTACTGCAGAAGTGATGGAGATGGCACGAGATATCGGCCGCCCATGGGGCGATCTACACGAGATATTCGTATGGACCGACGGTGCAAGTCTGGATGGCAATACATTGAGATATTTCCAGGCCATACATCAGGAGAGTGACGTGATTCCAGAGAATGTCGATGCTGTTCGTGCCCTCATGGGCATGGAGCACGATTGGAGAGCCTCGGTTGAGATTACAGATACTTCGATTGCGGCTTCTCTGGTTTGATGCCAATAATGCCCATTCTCCCTGAAGGGTGAAAAGTCTAACCGCGGCCCCCGCTAGAGTATGGTGGGCCGTTCACGAGCACGAGCGATGATTCTCATCATCATTGTCGCAACCCATACAACGGCCTCCGCAACTGCAAATTCATATGCTCAGGTGTACGAAGATGACAGCTCGAGTAGTGGCTACGTCGCCCCTCCCTCGCCATCGTTGGCCGCCGTGGATTTGCTCCCTCCCTCGAATTTGATACATGGCCCATACGGCGCATATGACCCACTTCTGGATGTTCCAAACACATATTCGTTGATCGAAAGGATGGAATTCGACGGATTAGTGATAATCCAATCGACCTCAACGGATCTAAGAAATATGATCGAGGTCGTAGTTGCATCTGGGGGGATTTTCCAGGATTTCTATCCGGATCATGCTGCCATATTCTCTATCATGCAAGGGCCGGAGGGAATCAGCACGATTGAATCGCTCTCCATGGAGCAATCAATACGATGGGTGGAACCCCTTCCGACTTCCTGGAGGATAGACCCCTCCCTCGTAGATGGTCAGAGGGCACTTTTGGATATAGATGTCCATCTAACCAGGGACATAGAGCCAGCCGAACTCAAATCTATGGAGGAGTCACTACTCCAGTTCACATACTCGCCTGGATCCGAGATTAGATGCGAGGATAGGCTCTGTCAAGCCAAGTCAATCGATTCTCTAGTGATAGCAAGGCTGCTCATCGATGGTCGTGTAATGCATATTTCCAAGGGAGCTAGCATAGTGTCCCATGATGCAGACTCGAGGTCGATAATGGGTCTATCTCCGATTTCCCCCGCCCCTCCCCTGGATTATGACGGCTCAGGTGAGATAGTATCGATAACAGATACGGGTATCGATGAAGATCACCCATCAATAGAAGATAATATCAGGGCTGTCTACAATCAGTTCGGCCCGGATAATTCAGCATCGGACACAAATTCTGGCCACGGCACTCACGTCACGGGAATCATCGTGGGAAATGCCTCCGATGATGATCAGACTCTGGGCATAGCGCCTGCTGCAGAAGTCAATTTCTATCAAATTGAGTACGATACTTCCGGCCTTCTAGCTCGCTGGGGAACAATATACAGTATGTTCTTCCACTCGCTGAATAATCAGGCTCGGACCCATTCCAATGCATGGGGAAGCGCGAATCAACCGGGCGAATACACCACGGACTCAAATTCAGCGGACTCATTCATTGTAGATCAGCCATCGTATCTAGCAGTCTTCGCATCTGGTGACCTAGGATCCACACAAGGAGCAACCACCACGCCGCCTGGCACTGCAAAGAATGTACTCACAGTAGGGGCTTCGACTCAAGGTTCGGGAGGAGCACAGTCTCCAAGTTCACCATCATCGAATAATTCGGGTGGGACCCTCGACGGGCGAATAAAACCAGATCTGGTGGCCCCCGGTGGCGAGATATGCTCTGCACGCGCACAGGAAGCCACAGCAGTCCCCGGCCAATCCTGCTCTGATGCGTTACATGGCGATTCTACGACCCCCCTCTATTTCTCGGACAGCGGATCGTCCATGGCCACCGGAACCGCCACTGGTGCAGCTTTGCTCGTGAGGCAGCATCTCAGAGAGGACCTTGGAATATCTGAACCAGATGCATCCCTTGTCAAGGCAATTCTAATCAATGGCGCATCTGATCTAGGTCAACCAGACATACCTAACTCCAATGAGGGCTGGGGCCATATCGACCTCATGAGAACTTTGAACCCCGTCTCGGCTGATGGAACCGCCCTCAATACACTCATGGATTACGGTCACGAACTCAGACCCGGGGAAGCACTCGTACAGCTCGTCGATGTTCAACAGGGCCCTCTCGACATCACCCTGTCATGGACGGATCCAGAGGGTTCGGTAAACGCTGTGGATAGCGCTTCGAGACTGATCAACGATCTGAATCTGCTTGTGACAAGCCCGAGCGGCGTCCAATATGCTGGAAACGCTTTCTCACAAGGATTCAGTACCCCGTCCACGACTGCGGACCATCTGAATAATGTCGAGAGACTGCGTCTCCAAGATGCTGAGAGTGGCACATGGGTGGTTGAGGTCAGGGACGTCGCAGGAGTCACTCAGAACGGTTACTCTCTGGTGATTACTGCCGATGCACAATGGGTAGATCATGCGGATTTCACAGTCCTGGATGACTCGCTGAGAATCAATGACGATGTGATATTCGAGGGGGAACAACTCCTGATACAGATGAAATGGCGCAATCAGGGGAATATTTTGAGCGAATCTTACAGTGTCGAGATATTCGATATAACTGAACAGGAGAGCATAGCCACAAATGCAAGGCCACGCCTCTCGCCAGGAGGGACTGAGACATGGGCGGTACAGCATGCATTCCAATCCGTTGGCACGCATCTGCTTGAATTGAGGATCGATGTCGGTGCCGACGTGGTAGAGTCGAATGACGAGGTTTCAGGTTCGAACAACAATATCGCTCAATTGGAGATACAGGTATCCAAGCAGGGTCTCGAGATTACCCCTTTGATGCAGGATGGTTCTTTGCCTGACTCTGACGAGATTGAATCGGCATCATCCAGAGTTCTCGACCCAACTTCGGAAGTCTCCTCAGCATTTGATTTCATAGTGAAAAATGTTGGTACTTCGGACGTTACGATATCCCTAATCGCCACTCCTGTCAAACAGGTGATAGACGGAGGCGCGCTGGTAAACCCTGATGACGAATGGGCGAGGGTAATTTCGGAATCAGGCCCCATTGAATTAGCCGCCTCAGGCCAACCCAATGACAACATCACAGTCACTCTCACGATGACTGACGAAAGTGCAGATCCCGACGCACAGGGTACGCCCATTTTTGCAGTGCCAGGGGATTTCATGTCACGAGTCGTCGTGAGGGATGTCCAGAACCCCACAGTCGTCAATAGCAGAGCATTCGAGGTCGAGGTCCCTCGTGTTGAGGGACTCCAGATACTCGCTAGTGGATTGGACGATTTCTCTTCCCGGCCAGGAAACTTCGCCTCTTTCGATATGGCGGTTCTGAATACGGGCAATGGGGACACGATATATGAGGCGCAATGCTCCTCTGCCAGCGGCTGGTCTACGCGTATAGACTCAATCTTGTCAGATACAGTTCTTCTGCCTGAACTGGCAAGATTGGAATATATCACGATACCAGTATCCGTCTTGGTCCCTCCTGCGACCTTAGGGCTGCCTTCGTCTGGACATGTAGAGATCGTTACATGCATGATATCCTCTCCTGACGGCGACGGTCCCAGCGAAACCATACAGGCATCTCTTGTGGTTGAAGAGAGCAGGGACTTCACAACGAAGCTTTCAGACGGCGATGGGAACGAACTGCCCCCAATCGCGGCTTCGGATGATAGGCCAGTGCTGAATATGGTCAGGGAGGACTCGATGTTAGAAATCTACAACAGAGGCAATATCGACATGCAAATGTCCGTGACCATCAGACTCTCGGACTCAACGTGGGGGCTGGAAGCAACTCTAAATCCGGAATCCTCCAATCCAGTGGCGATATCTGTATTTGACGGCGGGGCCTCCATAGATGTCTCTGTTGAAGCGGGCTCCATGGCCAGCATCTTGGCAACTTCGATAGCCCCGCCAACAGCATCCATGGGGGATCGCGCATTACTCACGTTCCGAACCACAGAAGGTCAGCAAGTCACAGTAATCGACTCTTCAAGATTCATTCTCCAACCACGTCTGGAGATATCCATGCAGGCTCCGGAAACTCTTGAACTACTAGCAGGCGAATTTGCAGAATTCCCCCTTGGCATATCCAATCCTGGGAATGTGCGGCTTGATCTATCTTGGACATTCACGGGAACTGCCGAGGGATGGGCAATCGGCCTCCAATCGATATCCCCCTCTTTCATCGAACCGAATCAAGACCTTACGCTGGTCATGGGCGTCGGCGTTCCTGCCGGTTGGCCTGTAGATCAAACAGGAGAAGTAGTTTCAATCATCGTTGAAGGCACGAATGAGCTGCTTGAAGATCAGATCGAACTCCAGTCAGCCGACATTCAGGTCTCAGTCAGGGAGACATGCGGATTTTCACTCGAGGCCTCCGAGTATCCTTCAGTGGAAGCGGGGGACTACGCCGTATTCTCCGCAACTGTGCATAATGTAGGCAATATCCCATCTGCCTTCAACATGGATGTGACACAGGAATCAGACGTATTCTCGGAGTTGAGTGCCACGGGGGAACCAACGGAGATGGCCCCAGGAGAATCGAGGACTCTCGACTTCACGTTGGGCGTTGACAAGGAAGCGACCCCGGGAATTGAAAACTTCCTCGTAACATTCTATCCCGTAGGCCTATCCTGCGATGAGACCAATTTGGCGTTAGACGAGCCTCAATCCGTAACGGTCTACGTGCTGCCAGCCACTGGAAGCGGAATCGGCAACTCCCTGCCTCCGTTTGTAATGCCGCTTGTTTTCATACTACTCGTCTTTGCCGCAACAGCTGGAATAATTTCTCTGAGACGCTCATCGCCTGAATCAGAGAACCCCGGAGAGGACTTGATTCCTGAGGGCTCTGCCCTTATGCAGGGCGAGGCATCCACACGTAGGATGAACGCACTGTCCACGGAAGCCGCCGATGAAACCCTTAGCACCACTGTGAAAAGAGGCGATATGGAGGCTGCCATTAGGGACTCGATGCCCAAATTAGATCTACCCCCCCTTC
>MDSW01108794.1_pt1 | contig 33081 bp, 29 predicted proteins | sample 811171 | NCBI WGS metagenome assembly MDSW01 (sample SAMN05326641, study PRJNA326480) | marine metagenome | isolation source: seawater | place: Atlantic Ocean: North West | collected 2012 | reverse complement strand
GTAAGGCTAAAAAAATAACCCAATTAAAGTCTGTTTAAATTAGAGGCTTTCAATTATAATTCTCAAACATTTAAGCTGGTAAGGGTATGAAAAAAAGTGAGAATGTTGTTTACAAACAATAGGAATTATTGAAAAATCAGTTACTAAGGTTTAAAAAACCAGGGGTGGTAACTTAAAATAAGTTTAATTTATCAGAGGATCATCACAGATGAAATTATTTAAAAAACTCGGAACATACTTTTCAATGCTAATGCTTGTACTTAGTGGAACAAGCTTCAAGTCTATCGCTTCTGAAGGCGAAGAAGGTGCCGAGGCATTTGATGACCCAAATGCAGAATCATCACAAGCAGCTGATCCAACAGTTGGTGCATCAGAAGCAGCAGCTGGAGCAGCAACCGGAGCCGGAGCAGCAGCAGCAGCTGGAACTGGCCTATGGGTAGCAATCACCGGCGCGGTATTAGCGCTTTTCAGTGGTGGTTCAAGTGAGTACACAACTCCTGCTGGTAATCCTCCTGTTACACCTACACCTACACCTACACCTACACCTACACCTACGCCAACACCTACGCCTACGCCTACGCCAACACCTACGCCTACGCCTACGCCTACGCCAACACCACCAGTTACAACTACGTCATCTACTGGTACATCATCATCAACTACCTCGGCGTCAACTGGTACATCATCATCAACTACCTCGGCGTCAACTGGTACAACAGGTACAGGTACATCAACTACAGCAACTTCAACAACTAGTTCGTCAACAACGACTACTACTAGTACTAGTACAAGTACCTCATCATCTTCTAGCTCTAACTAAACATTAGAGCTAAAAGTTAGACGTCATTCGACAGCTCAGGCATCTTATGATTTGACAGGTCTTATCACAGATCTAAAAATGTAATTATGACCAGATATAGAATAGTTTTATATGTTTTGCTGATTCTAAGTATTAGCAATATTTCTTATTCGCAAGTTGATGAAAATTATCAATCACAGACTGCATATGGCGGTGTCGGTTTGATTCAGCACCCATCAGCAAGATTTCATAAAGATGGTGAATTTTTATTCGGCGTTTCTACCGATTTGCCATACAACAGGCTTTTTTCTAAGATGCAGTTTTTTCCATGGCTTGAAGCTGTTGTCAGATACTCTGAAGGAACCTATAGTCCGTATAATCCTGGAAGTAAGCAAACATGGAAAGATAAAGGACTTGATTTGAAGCTTAAGCTTTTTGATGAGTCAGAGAAATTTCCAGCTTTAGCTATAGGAATTATAGATTTAGGTGGTACTGGGACATTCTCATCAGAATATTTAGTTGCCTCAAAAAAGTTTGAGAATTTTGACTTAACAATGGGACTTGGTTGGGGGCTATACTCAGGAGAAGCTCAGATACCAAATCCGATTGGCATTTTTTTAGACTCATATAATACCAGAGGAGGCAGGTCTGGCGGGAAGGGAGGTACGCTTAATATTAATAAGTATTTTACAGGTAACAAAGCCTCTGTCTTTGGCGGTATAGAATATTTTACACCAATTGATAATCTGTCCCTAAAAATTGAATATGATTCAACAAATTATTGGAGGCCATTGGGCTGCAAAAACCCCAAAGATTTTGATAACCATTGCGAGGGGGCTGTAGCCAGAAAGATCAAGCTCTTTGAGGAAGATAGTGAGCAATTCTCAGTTGATTCAAGGATTAACTATGCTCTAAACTATAGGCTCTTTATAGGTGAAAATGATCGGGTTGACCTAGCTCTTGGAGTGAATAGAGGCAATACTGTATATGCGAATGCATCTATCCATACTAATCTAAACTATGTACCAAAGCAGAAGTTCACTATACCAAAAGAGCAGCTTAATAAACCGTATCTTAGACAATATAGTGAGCTAAATTCTGAATGGCGAGATTATTTGCCCAAACTGATTATGTGGCAACTCGCAAATGAGGGTTTTACTACAGATAGTTTAATTTTTAATGGTGATGAGATGCAGGCTGTTGTCAGGCAAGGAAGATTCAGAAAGCCAATCAATGCAATAGACCTTGCTAGCAGAGTCATGGCAAATAACTCACCAAAAAATATCAAGAAAATCTCTGTAATTAATATTGATGAGGGCATGCAAACCTATAAATCGACTATTGATAGAGATGTCTTAGTTAACGCTGTATTGAACGGTCCATTAACTGAAGACAAAGTTATATTTGATGAGCCAGACACAATAACAGATGACTATGAGGTTATAAAAAATGATTTCTTATATCCAAAGTTTTATTGGTCATTAAAGCCCCATGCAATGGGCACGCTCCAACATCAGATAAAATTTTATTTTTATCAAATCGAAGCTTTATTAAATACAAAATATCAATTTAGCAGGTCACTATCTTTTAATGCCGATATTGGTATTGATGTACTGAACAATTATGATGAATACAAGTGGCACATACCAGACGGCAAGCTACATCATGTGAGACAAGATAGGAGGAAGTATTTAACTGAAGGAAAAAGCGGTTTAAGAAAAATGTCTTTCGATTACATTAAAGATATTAGCGGGAATGTGAAAGCTAGATTATCTTTAGGTTATCTAGAATGGATGTATGGAGGGATAGGTGGAGAAGTATTATATCTCTCTGACCAAAGAAATTGGGGGTTTGGTGCTGATGCATATTGGGTTAAACAGAGGGATTTTGATCAAAAGTTAGGATTTCAGGATTATGAAGCTTTTACTGGATTTTTGAGTGTTTATTATGACTTACCATTTTACAATTTAAGGTTTAAGGGAAAGGTTGGAAGATTTCTTGGTAAAGATAAGGGAGTCAATCTCGACTTGTCCAGAAGATTCAAAAATGGGGCAAGGATAGGAGGTATAGTTTCGTTAACTAACTGTGATCCTGGTTGTGTTGGTGAAGGAGCATTCAATAAATGGATATATTTTAGTCTACCTATGGATGCATTTTACTCAAATTCGCAATCTAGGAGTAGAGCAAATTATGCTTGGAGCCCACTCACAAAAGATGCAGGAACCCAAGTTGAAAATGGAAACCTATACTCTCTATGGACAGATTCAACCGATGAAATAGACACTATGAGAAAAAAACAATTCTCATTTACAAAAATTTTCAATGGATTTTCTAGATCTCCTAGAAAAAAAATATCTTAATTCAGTTGAATCAATTCAATAAAAGTAAAATCCTTCAAAGAATACCTGATGCAGAATTGAGTAAATTACTCAAAGGAGGTTCATCTGGAATTGAGAAAGAATGCCTAAGGGTAAATGGATCAAAGATATCAGATAAAGATTTTTCAAGAACTCTTGGTTCACCATTATTTAATAAATATATAACCACAGATTTTTCTGAAGCACTGTTTGAGTTTATAACACCTCCATCTAAAGATAATTATTCCAAAAAAGATCTTTTGAATGATATTCATCACTTCGTATTTGAAAATATAGAAGGAGACAAGTTATGGCCATTCAGTATGCCACCGAATATCTTAAATGATGATGAAATACGAATAGCTGAATATGGAAGATCCAACTTGGCATTATTCAAAATGGCTTATAGAAATGGTCTTTCTTATAGGTATGGAAGAAAGATGCAGGCAATAGCAGGTATACACTACAATTATTCATTCCCAGAGAAATTATGGGATACGATTTCTAATAATTACTCAGAAAAAGATCCCAAGTCGATAAAATCAGAGCTTTATTTTTCATGTATTAGAAATACTTACCGTTTCAATTGGCTTCTTCTATATCTTTTTGGCGCATCACCCTTAATTACTAAAGATTATTTAAAGCAAAATATTTCAATTTACCCCTTTCAAAAACATAAAGATTTCCTTTTCCTCCCTAATGCTACTTCGCTTAGAATGAGTGACCTCGGATACCAGAATTCTAGACAGTCAAAAATTAAAGTATCTATAAACTCTTTGGATTCATACCTAAGGGATCTCCTGAAAGCAACTTCAACCAGAAATCAGGAATTTAGTCATATATCCGAAAAATCAACCAAAGAGCTTATGCAGATAAATTCAAATTATCTTCAAATTGAAGATGAATATTATGCTCCATGTAGGCCTAAGAGCAATATATCAAATAGCACTAGATTGCTTTCAAAACTAAAGGAAGGTGGTGTTGACTATATTGAAATTAGATCTCTAGATTTAGATCCTTTCTCAAGAATTGGTATCAATATAGAAACAATGAATTTTTTGGAGGCTTTTACGATATATTGTGCAATTAAAGAAAGTCCAAGTCTAAATCTGAATGAGAGAAAAGAAACTGAATCAAACAATTTGATTGTTGCAATAGAGGGAAGGAAAGAAGATGTAACGCTTCAAAGGAATGATAAAAGCGTCAAACTAAAGGACTGGGCAAATGAAATTATTGACGAAATGGGTGAAATAATGACTATCCTTGATATTAATCAAGAGACCTATAAACGGGTTATTAATGATCCTCAGGAAACCACTTCTGCCAAATACCTAAATATGATTCTTGATAGTAATTATAGTTTCCATGAAATAGGATTATCTCTTGCCGATGATAATGCCTCTTACTATCAGAAATTATCTTCTAGTGATAATAAAAACTGGAAGCTTCTTAGTAGAGAAGCAAAGGAATCTGAGGAGAAAAGAATCCTATTAGAAAAGAGTGAAGACCAGACTTTCGATGAGTATCTAAAAAAGTATTTTTTGATTTAAAGGGTCTTTCAGTTCCAAATTATGTAAATACAGATCTTAGCTCTTTTATTGAAGAATCTGTGACACTATCCTCTTGGCCATACCATATAGGTAAGCAGACATGAGAATTTACAATTTCTTCAGATTTGCCAAGTGCATAGTCATAAACTTTTGAAGTTACTTTTGTTAGTTCTTTGTATTTCTCCTGTATATATAGATCTTTTGACGAAAGTATGAATTTGTAATAATTGCCAACATTATCTTGTTCTTGCTCAATGTATTCTAGGCCTAATGACTCACATGATTTAATATATTTTTTAGCGGTGTTTTTTTTATTGACAAGTATTTCATCCACCTCTTTAAGGACACCAGTCAGCATTAAAGCTTGCAATTCAGATTGCCTAATATTGTTTGCTATTGGGAGTTTTCTATCAAACCTGTCATACATAATGTATTTTTTTGCTAGTTCTCCTAGTTCTTCATTATTCGTGACAATCATTCCTCCTTCGCCACTGAAGACTGCCTTGGTGCTATAAAATGAATAAACTCCGGCATCTCCAAAACTGCCAGAATGTTTATTATTCAATAGTGCGGCATAGCTATGAGCACAATCTTCAAGCAACATTATATTCTCTTCATTGCAGTACTCGGTTATCTCTTCCATCCATGGATTAATTATCCCCCCAATATGACTTAGCAGAATAATCAACCTATTTTTTTGCTCAGCACTAAGTGTATTTGTATATCTTTGAATCATTTCTAGGCTCGGAACTAGAAAAATTGGATCACAATCAATGATACCCTTTACCTCTAATCCAGATGCATTGACCATTGTCAATACTCCATACATAGTATTTGATTGGATTAAGACACTATCTCTCTTATACAAATATTTCATCATTTGCATCATCGCCGCCATTCCAGTTCCATTTGAAGCTACTGGTACCGCGTAAGCCATCCCTGTAAATTCTTTTACAATATTAGAGCTTTCCTGATTCCATTGGCCTTCAGCTAGAGCACCATCTTGAAAAATCTGCTGATAATTATTTTCAAAGAATTGTATAGATTTTCTTGGTAGTTTAATTGCGCCCATAATTACCCTTTTTTGTTAATTATATCTTGATATTTGTGAGGTGAAATATTCACATTATTATTTATTGAAATATGTCTTGCTTTTTTATCAATCTTATCTCTTTTATTAGGGTTTCTCATCGAAACTTTTCTGTAAAATTCTACAGCCATACTGAATGCTAGGGAAAATTTACCAGGGACTAATGTCCATAATCCAGAATTTTCGTGATTAATTATGTTGTAGATGTAACTTCTGTCTTCGCCTTTGAATACGAACTCAGTTTTTACGCCAATATAAGAGTCAATTGGTTCGAGTTGAGGGTTAATTTTCTTATTCTCATTAATTATATATTCAATATATGGTTTGCATTCTTCCTTTGTTTTGAAGGATATCCCCCCTAACATTGCTATACCATTTCCTTTATAGATAGAATTAATACAAGTTGATGGGAAGTAGTCTAAGTTTACAAAAGATCTCTTATCTACATTAATATTCTTCGCCACAACTATTGGCGCGAAGGTATTGTTAAAATCAGCATCAATAAAATCTACAATACTTTTTGAATTTGCTAGGACTAAATTCTTACATTTGATGTTTATAGACGAGCCGTTCTTGTTCACAACTAGATCATAACCCTCATCCAATTCTTTTATCTTTTTTAGTTCAGTGTTGGTTAAAATCTCTAGACCATTGCCTTCTGCAGCTAATAAAAGATCTTCTAGTATTCTCCTAGAATTCATCAGATGATCTGCAGTTTCGACTTCGTGAAAATCATTTTTATTAGATATCAGTTCAAAAAAAGTTCTAGGTATTTTCAAAAGGTAGTCTGCAAATTTTATTCTAGTCTCACCGGCTCTCCTCCTAAGCCAATCATGCTGTTTGATTTTATTTATTAAAGATATCGATCTTGCGATACCAATAATCCATGGTATTACAAGCCTTCTTTTCTTGAGTTTAAATCTAAAAATAATTTTCTTATCTGAGAACCAGCCTTCTTCTTTAATTTTGATTCCGTTTTCTGATTTGACAAGATTCATTCCATCAAAATCTGAGTAATATTCTAAAAGATCATCTAATCCGCCAAGTACGAATCTAAGTGTTTTATTTAGGCCTGGGAAAAGAGTATAAAGTGAACCAAAATGCATCCACTCATGGAATACAGCACTTGTATCACTGGCTAATTCTTTCTCTTTCTCTATAAGAGTAACCTCATGACCATTCCTTGTTAAGATTTCAGCAGCAGCTATTCCTGCTATTCCACCACCAACTACAATCCATTCTTTTTTAGTCGAATTATTCATCGTGATATTCTGATTCAATCCATTCAATCACTTCATCCAGTCCTGTTGTAAGTTCTGTAAATTTGAAATCCTCAATAGAAAGAGATGATCTGAGATTCTCATAATCACCATCAGATCTAGTTGGATCTCCATTCATCGGACTCAAGATTTTAAGCTCTGACCTAGCTCCTTTTTTATTATTTATCATATTTGCCAGATCGATAATGGAAACTGATTTTCCTGCACCTAAATTAAGAACTTCAGCTATTGGTTCATTACCACCACTAATCTTTTTCATGGCTATTGTAATAATTTCACAAACATCTCTAACGTGAATAAAGTCCCTTGTTTGAGAGCCTCCATAGATTTCAATATCTTCACCCTTTATAGCCTTTGAAGCAAATAGAGAAATAACACCGGAATAAGGATTGTTATAGTCTTGGTATGGGCCATAAACATTGAAGAATCTAAATCCAATAGATGAAATGGAGAAAAGTTCATTACATAGTTTGGCATAATTTTCTAGGGTTAACTTATCAAGTGCATATGGTGATAAAATATCAAATTGATTCTTCTTATCACAACCTAATGGCAGATTGCCATAGACTGCTGATGATGATGCATAGATCAGTGGAATATTTGATTCTTTTGCAAATTCAAAAACCTTGATACTTGATAATATATTTCCAGTCGTGCTTTCGTAGAAATGGCTTATAGATAGAGGAACAGATGCTTGAGCAGCTAGATGGACAATAAAATCAAGATCCATGTGCTCAAATCTATCATTTTCTAAATTCTCAACTTTTTCATGTATAAATTGGACATTTTCACCATCTAGATTAGAACTCTTTCCTGTTGATAGATCATCAATTACAATTACCTCATGATCTTGTCTTAGAAGATACTTAGATAGGTTTGAACCAATGAAACCTGCTCCACCTGTTATCAAAATTCTCATTTAGTTACATCAAAATAAAATGCCATTCTACCTAAAAAAAATGTTGATCACCCTTCTTTATTGCTCATTTAGTTGGAAAGAGTACAATTAGTTGTTCAAATTAATATTTACTGAAAATCTTTGTAGAGACAGGAAACATTTTTTTTACATTAAATTAAAATATTCAAATGATGATGGAGAAATTTAAAGAAAGATTAGGAATGAATCCTTACTTAAAAACAACGTATACCCTCTTAATTTTTTTAGTTGCTATTTGCGGCATTAGGTTGAATGCACAAGCAATCCAGATGGATCAGCTTGGAGACCTTTCAAACTTAGGTCAAGCATTACAATCAGAGTCAGAGAATGAACCAATGCTCAGTGAAGACGAGTTCGAGAATGAGCAAATAATGGACCTCAGAAATATTAAAGATAAGTGCAGACTCAGGGATGAAATATCATTAGCGAAGTATTCAATTATTTGTCAACAAATTGAGGAGTTGGAGAATAGAAACCAGGTAAAGAAACCAAAGGATTTCAAGTTTATTGTTCAACAAAAAAATTTAGATCAAAATCTTAAACTATTCGGCTATGAGCTATTCGTAGACTCTCCAACAACATTTATCCAATCTTCAAAGATTCCTGTACCAACTGACTATCTTCTTGGGCCAGGAGATAATTTAAAGATAATTTTATATGGCAGTGAAAACAGATCTTTTACTAATCAAATTACTAGAGAAGGCGATATCTTGCTTCCAGGCTTAGGACCAATATCAATTGCAGGCCTCACATTCAATGATGCTAAGGATTTAATCCTAAATAAGATTGAGAATGAAACTGTCGGCGTAGAGGCATCTATCTCAATGGGTGCTCTGAGAACAATAGATATTTATATTCTAGGAAACGCATACCAACCTGGAGTCTATAATGTTAGCGCTCTTTCAACCATAACAAATGCACTATTTTCTAGTGGAGGGATAAATGAAAGCGCTTCCCTAAGAAACATTCAACTGAAAAGACAAGGTGAGGTAATTTCGAATCTAGATTTCTATGATTTATTACTCAAAGGAGATAATTCAAATGATCTAAGATTGCAAAACGGAGATGTAATTTTTATTCCATCAATTGCTAAAACTGTTGGCATTGCCGGCGAAGTTCATAAACAATATTTATTTGAGCTAAAACAAGATGAGACTTTGCTTGATCTTATCGAATTTTCAGGAGGCACAAAATCTACAGCTGATCTCTCTTCTGCTCAAATCCAAAGAGTGGAATCCAAAGAAGGGAAAAGCGGATTTTCTCTAATTGACATTGATCTAAACAAGAAGATTACTGAAGAGGCTATAAATGGAGATATTCTTCATGTCTATCCAGTAGTGAATACTATGCAAAATGTTGTCCTAGTCTCTGCATATGCTCAAAGGCCAGGTTTCTATGGCTGGAAAGAGGGGCTAACAATTAGGGACTTGATACAGTCCGAGTCACAGCTCTTACCTGGCACTGATAGAAACTATGTTCTTATCAAAAGGGAAGATCCATCAACACGACAATATTCAGCTATACAAATAGATCTCGAGCAAATCTTTAATGGAAAAGCTGAAGATACTAAGCTTAGTAATAGGGATCAAATATATTTCTTCTCAAAGAAAAAAAGAGAAAAAGAAGACAGTCAAACATACGAGCCATTAAGTAACTCAATTGCTCAGAAACAATTCAATATTGATCAAACTAGGGAAATTATAGTCATCAAAAACAGTGTTGCTGAGGTTATCAACAAAGAGGATCTCAGAACTTATCAGAGCGATGGATATGTTCAGGCCGAATTTATGATGAAACCTGGTGATACAAAAATTGTAACTAATGATCTTGAGATGCTTATCACAAATGGTAACTCAGTAAAAATAATCAACAGAGAGGATTGGGATTATTTCAAGTCAGAGGGTTATGTTGATGCCGGACTAGATCTAGAAAGTGATTTAGAGCAAGAATCTAAGGAGCTTGATGAAAGTGTTGATATTGCAAACGGCTATAGAGATAAAATACTCGAACCATTCTTGGAAACACTCAGCCAACAGATTACACAAAGTCAACCTAAACAGACAGTTCACATAAATGGGAATGTTCTTTTTCCAGGAGAATATCCGCTCACAGAGAACATGTCTGTGGCAGATGCAATTATAGCTGGCGGCGGCTATCAAGATTCATCTTTTTTTGCAGAAATAGAGCTCAATAGAAGAGTACTCAGAGGAAAATCATATGAAATGAAAAGATCAATTTTGTCTGCAAATAATAGTGTTGATACAGAATTTAAACTCAAACCTGGCGACACCATTTTGGTAAAACAAATCCCTAATGAATTTAAAACAGTTAAAATTGAAGGCGAAGTATATTTTCCTGGAACATATCCTTTAGAACCTGATGACACACTAAGCGAACTAATTAATCGTGCCGGAGGACTAAAGAGAGAAGCATTTACCAAAGGAGCGCTTTTTCAGAGAGAAATCGCTAAACAAGAGCAGCAAAAACGATTTATGAAGGCGAATAACCAACTTAAGAAGAATCTGCTCTTAGCGCAAACACAAGTAAATTCAAATAGTGGAGCGCCTCAGAACAAGTCAACTAATGATCTAGTAAGGTTATTTGAAGTCTTAGATAATTTTAATGTAGAGGATGATATCTTAGGTAGAATTGTTATAGATTTAGAAAATATTTTGTCAGGTGATTCAGAAGATATTTTTCTTGAAGATGGCGATACTATTTCTATTCCAAAGTTGACCCAATCTGTTTCTGTTATTGGTGAAGTCTATCTTCAAACATCACACTTATTTCAAAATTCATCCTCAATAGATGATTATATAACCTTAAGTGGTGGCGCTACTAATTATGCAGATCTTGGTAATCATTTTGTTATTAAGGCTAATGGCTCAATAGTTACCAGTAATTTTAGTTCTGGTTTCTTCAGAAATGCTGGACAATTAGAACCTGGCGATACAATTGTTATCCCACTCAAAACTCCGCCTAATTACAGTCAGATTACTGATGTAACCCAGATAATCTATCAGATGGCATTGGCTGCAGCTGCGGTTAACAGTTTCTAATCAGACGCGTTGAATATGGATAAAGAAAAAGAAATTCAAAAAGAATATTTGGTTCCAGCATATCCAATAAATCAGGACGAGTTTAGCCTCGATGATTTGTGGCAAATTTTTTATTCAAATATTCGCATTTTTCTTATCACGACAGCATTGATTATATTTCTATCTGTAATTTATGCCTTAATTTTGCCACCTATGTATCAGTCACAGGTGATGATGGTAAATTCAGATGAGAATGATAGAGTTTCTCAGCTATCAGGTATTGCAAATCAATTTGGTGGATTGGCTTCGCTAGCTGGCATCAACCTAGGTTCATCAGGCGGAAATGAAGTTCTGACATCAATTTCAATTCTACAGTCTAGAAGTTTTATTATTGAATTTATAAATGATAATAATTTAAAGCCATTACTCTTTGAGGACCAGTATGATCAAAAGAATGAATCTTGGGAAGATGGTGTTGCTCCTTCTGACTGGGATGCGCATGAAATGTTTTCAAGTCTATATACCGTTGACTACGAAGAATTTGGAAGCCCGGTTATAACCCTATCTCTTGAGTGGTATGATCCATTGCTTGCTGCCAAATGGGCAAATCTATTAGTAGATAAGCTTAATGAATATACCAAAACAAAGGCAATAGAGGATTCTGAAAAGAGTATAAAATTTCTAGAGATGGAGCTATCTAATACCAGTAATACAAACTCCAAACAGATTTTATTTCAGATGATTGAGCAGCAGATGAATACAAAAATGCTAGCAAATAGTTCTGATGAGTTTGAATTTAGAATAATTGATAGAGCAGTCCCAGCTCAGGAGAAACACAAACCAAAAAGAAGAGTGATAGTGCTTTTGGGGGCAATATTAGGTATTAGCTTTAGTTTAATTTTAATTTTAATTAAAGAACTATTTCATAAATTAGGAATAGAAAAAGATATAACTAAATTTATAACGAGATAATTTTTTACCACAATTATTTACTTCTAAATTGCTAAAAGAACTTATAATTATAGAAATACATTTGGAGACAATATAATGCAACCATACATAATAGCGGAAATTGGCATTAACCATAATGGTGACATGGCCATAGCAAAATCACTAATTGATGTCGCAGTAAAGTCGGGATGTGATGCAGTTAAGTTTCAGAAAAGAACCATAGACTTGGTTTATACTCAAGAATTTCTTGATTCAGATCGAGAGAGTCCTTGGGGCTCTACTCAGAGAGTCCAAAAGGAAGGCTTAGAGTTCAGCTCTGACCAATATAAAGAAATAGATGATTATTGTAGATCAAACAATATCGAATGGTTTGCCTCAGCATGGGATCTTGAAAGTCAAAAGTTTCTCCAACAGTACGATCTCAAATACAACAAAATAGCTTCTGCCATGATAGTTTATGATGATCTTCTAGAAATGGTTGCCTCAGAGGGCAAGCATACATTTATCTCAACTGGGCTTTCAACAATCGAAGATATAGATAGAGCAGTTGATATCTTTGTAAAAAATAACTGTCCATTTGAATTAATGCATTGCGTTTCCACTTATCCTCTGGAAACTGAGAATGCTAATCTTGAAGTAATCAATTCATTAAAAGAACGTTATGATTGCAATGTAGGATACAGTGGACATGAGCCAGGCATTGCAATATCTATCGCAGCATCGGCTATGGGCATATCCTCACTTGAGAGACACATTACGCTTGATAGGTCGATGTATGGTTCTGATCAGTCAGCTTCATTAGAGCCTGCAGGTTTAGATCAGTTGGTTGGCTCTGTAAGAAAAATACCCCTAGCACTGGGTGATGGGCAAAAAAGAATGATTGAAGCAGAGATACCTATTGCAGAGAATTTAAGGCAGCATATTGACTGGCAAGCTTCCTAGCCAAAGATTAAAAAAAGGAATTCTCTCTTGAATCCAGTTGGTGTAATTCAGGGCAGATTAGTTGAGAAGTTTCAAGGAAGGTATCAGGCTCACCCCATTGGATACTGGCAGAGAGAATTCTCTATTGCTAAAAAGATTGGACTCGATATGATCGAGTTTATTCTTGATTACAATGACTCTGAGATTAACCCTCTAATGTCAACATCAGGGATTAAAGAGATAGCAAAGATTTCCAAAAATACAGGCATTAGTGTAAATACTATCTGCGCTGACTATTTTATGGAGGCACCATTACAGAGTAAAGATAGGGAAATATCTGAAATGAGTGTTGCAGTAATGAAGAGGTTGCTTAAAAATGCTGCTCAACTTGGTGTAACTGATATTGTTGTGCCATGCGTAGATCACTCGTCATTAAAGAAAAAGGATGAAATTAACCTTTTTATTGATAAATTATCTCAACTGATCCCTTATGCAGAGAAAGAAGGCATAAATTTTTCACTAGAGACAGATCTTGATCCTCAATCATTTGTTGAGCTTCTAGATTGTTTTGATAGTGACCGAGTCACTGTTAACTATGATATTGGAAATAGTGCTGCACTTGGATATGATTCTATTGAAGAGCTTGATGCCTATGGCTCAAGGATTACTGATATTCATATCAAGGATAGGATATTAGGAGGTGGCCCAGTATTGCTTGGAACTGGAGATGCAGATTTTGATAAATTCTTTAATAAGCTTGCGGAATTCAACTATAAAGGACCCTTTATCATGCAGGCATACCGTGATGATGAGGGGTTGGGTATTTTTAAACAACAGCTGAAATGGATACACAAATATCTAAAATAAAAGGTTATAATCCTTTTCAAATTAGTACGCGAATAACCAGCAATTACTTTAGTTTGTAAATAGTTTAGAAAAAGGTGAAAAAATGAGTGAAAAACTAGGACTAAAAAAAGGCATCTCAAAAAGTAATGAATATTACGAAAGAGCTAAGCAAGTTATTGGGTCTGGAACTAATACTTTTAGTAGAGCGCCAGGCGTTTTCCCTGAAGGTGCTGCACCCAAGTTTTTAGAAAAGCAATTTGGTTCGCACTGTTGGGATGTAGATGGAAATGAATACATAGATATGGTTATGGGATGTGGTCCTGTCACCATTGGACATAATCATCCCACAATTAATGATGCGATCAAAGATCAGATGGATAAGGGTATTTTGTATAGCCTGCTAAATCCTCTAGAAGTAGAAGTCGCAGAAAAGATAGTCGAATCTATACCATGTGCTGAGATGGTTAAATTTTCAAAGAATGGAAGTGATGTTTGTGCAGCAGCAATAAAGATTGCTCGTCATGTCACTGGAAACGATCTTGTATTTTGTTGGGGGTATCACGGGTTTCAAGATTGGTATATTTCTAGCACTGATAGAAATGCAGGAATACCACAAGCCGTAAGGGATCTAACTAAAACTTTTGATTACAACGATTTGGATGGTCTTCGGGCTATGTTTGAGGAGCACAAGGGAAAAGTAGCAGCTGTAATGATGGAGCCTGTAATTGCAGAAAAACCATTGTGTTTCGGACCTAATGATTGTTCAAATCCAGATTGTAGCAAAAAATGCCAGAATACTTTCCTCCATGAAGTAAAAAAGATTGCACACGAAAATGATGCCCTACTTATTTTTGATGAAATGATATCTGGCTTTAGGTTTGCGATGGGTGGGGTAGGAGAATACCTTGGTGTTGATCCTGACTTAGCAACATTTGGAAAAGGGATAACTAATGGTATGCCTCTTGGAGTACTTGTTGGAAAGTCAGAGTATATGAAAGAGTTTGATAAAGTATTTCTGTCGTCAACATATGCTCCTGAAGCTCTTACACTTGCTGCAGCATCAGCAAATATTGATTTCTATAAAGAGCACAATGTTATTGATGCTATTTGGAAGAAGGGACGGTTTGTCAGAGATGGCTTTCAGAGTGTTATAGATGAATATGACTTGAGCAAAAATGTTTCACTAGCAGGCTATCCTGTTAGGTTGATGGTCAATACCCATAATGACGATGGAATTCAAAACCCTAAATTAGCAACTCTTTATCAACAGGAAATGTTTAAGAATGGAATACTATGTTTCTCAGGAGTCCTGATGCTTTCATACTCGCATGATGATTCTGACCTTGAAATATTAGTTGATGCTTTTGACAAAACTTGCAATGTCATCAAAAATGCAATTAGTAGTGGCAAGTCTATTGATGATTTCTTAGATGGCCCTCCTGGAGCACCAGTGTTTAAGGGCCTTCGAGAGAGGAATGCCGTTTCAAACTGAGTAAGACAATGTCAGATAAACCAAATGTTATCGGAATAATACCTGCAAGAGGTGGCTCTAAAGGTGTTCCAAAGAAAAATATTAGAGAAATAGGTGGTTTTCCTATGATTGCCTATTCGATAATCACCGGAAAACTAACAAGTAACTTGGATCGTTGTATTGTATCCACTGATAGTGAAGAAATTGCTGATATTGCCAGAGATTATGGAGCTGATGTCCCCTTTCTAAGGCCTTCAGAGTTTGCAACAGATAGCTCACCTGATATTGAATTTTTTAAGCATGCAATTGATTGGTTTAATGAAAATGAAGGATATATACCAGAGTATTGGGTTCAGCTAAGGCCCACAACTCCACTCCGAGAACCTGAGATTATTGAACAAGCAATAGATCATATGAAAGAAAACAAAGAATCAACCAGTCTAGTTTCAATACATGAATTTCCAGAAAACCCAGGCAAGATGTTTGGAATGCAGAATGGCTATTTACATGGATTATGCCCATTAGACCCAAGGCCAGAATATTTTACATTACCACGACAAGAATTCGCACCTGCTTATTTTGGGAATGGATATGTTGATATTGTGAAATCATCTACAATCCTAGAGTACGGTTCATGTTATGGGTCTAGAATGCTGGGTTTTGAAGCACCTGACACAGGGGAGATAGATGTCGAAGATGACTTTAAGCGTGTCGAATTTTATTTGAATAGTTCTCAAAACTCTACTCATGATTACCTTCTTAAAAATTATCAAAAATAAGATCTAAATGAGCTTTCAAGAAATATAATTAGAATGAAAGCCGTCACAGAACTTTTTAATATGAAAAACCAAACTTGTGTAATTACAGGTGGAGCAGGTTTGTTAGGAAAGAAGCATGCTGAAGTTATTAAAGATCTCGGCGGTATTCCAATCATTCTAGATATTAATCAAGATGCAATCGATAATGCAATAGAGGAATTAGGGGGCTTTGCAGAGGGTTATAAAGTTGATATCACAGACAGCGATCAAGTCAATGGTATCTTAGAAGACATTTTATCAAAACATAATAAAGTTGATGTCCTTATCAATAATGCTGCTAGCAATCCCACAATGAATATGAGTAGTGCTGAGCTCACAGACAAATCTAGAATAGAGAATATGCCAATTGAAGATTGGAACAAAGATCTATCTGTAGGATTAACAGGAGCTTTTTTATGCTCAAGGACTTTTGGACATCAAATGGCGATTCAGAAAAAAGGAGTCATTTTAAACATTGCCTCTGATCTAGCATTGATTGGCCCAGATCAAAGACTCTACAAAAAAGAAGGTTTATCAGATGATAATCAACCTGTTAAACCAGTAACATATTCTGTTGTAAAATCTGGCCTGATTGGCTTAACAAAGTATTTAGCAACTTACTGGAATGATGAGGGCGTAAGGGTAAATGCTCTGGTACCTGGAGGTGTTTACGATGGTCAGAGTGAAGATTTTGTGGAAAAAATTTCTAAACTAATTCCTCTCGGAAGAATGGCAGATGTTGATGAGTATAAATCATCAGTTGCATACCTAATTTCAGATGCATCATCTTATATGACTGGCTCGATTCTCGTCGTAGATGGTGGGCGCACTGCTTGGTAATATATCAGAAGCGATTTTCTATGAAATCTTTCAAAACCATATTGTTAATTTTCAATGATAATGAAAAGAAACATGTGGCAAAGCTACTTCTAGCCACATTAATTATGGGTTTTTTAGAAACCATTGGAGTTGTCTCTATTGTTCCTTTCATGTCAATAGTAACTGACCCCGAAACTATACAAAAGAATGAGTATTTAAGCTTTATATATAATTATCTAAACTTTAAAAACGAAGACACATTTTTGCTATTCTCAGGGTTTATTGTTTTAATTTTCATGACAGTATCCAACTCCTACTCTGCATTCATGACATGGAAAATGACATATTTTGTTCACATGCATGAGCATAGAATTTCGTCCAGATTATTAAAAAAGTATCTTTCGCAACCCTATGTATTTTTTTTAAATCGACATTCATCTGATTTAACGAAAAATATGCTCTCAGAAGTTAATAGAACTATGGGCGGAATAATTCTGCCGGCGATGCAATTGATAGCAAGATCAGTCATTGCATCATTTATATTCACGCTTTTATTTTTAGTAGACCCAATACTTGCAACTAGCTCGGTTCTGATATTGGGAGGTGCTTACTTCATAGTATGGCTTTCCATTAGACCAAAAATCGCATCAATTGGAGTTTCCTCTACAGAAGTAGTTAGGGCTAGATATAAGATTGCAAATGAGTCAATTTGGGGTATTAAAGATTTAAAACTAAGAAACTCAGAAAAAGATTACATAGAGAGATTTATGGACCCATCAGAGAAACATGCAAATTTTTCTGCTCAAAGCTCTGTTATATCTCAAATACCAAGGTATGCTCTTGAAACAATCGCTTTTGGTGGAATCGTAGGGATTGTTATTTATTTGATCGCCAATAATCTTAGGGGTAGTGAGATTATATCAATGATGGCATTATATGCTTTTGCTGGATACAGACTTATGCCCGCTTTACAGCAGATTTACTATGGTTTTGTAAATATTCAATATAATTTTCCTGCACTTGAGATTTTAATAGAAGACCTAAAACTTCTCAGCAGAAAAGAATTTCTCGATATCACAAGCCATGATTCGATTGACTTCAATAAGAATATTAAACTTAAAGATATCCACTTCAAATATCCAAATATCAAAAATGAGGTTTTGAAAGGAATTAATCTTTCAATAGAAAGGAATACTACAGTAGGAATAGTTGGGACTACAGGAGCTGGAAAAACTACGTTGGTTGATTTAATTTTAGGCCTTATAAGTCCAAGTTCTGGATCAATATTGATTGATAATCAAAATCTATCTGATGAAAATCTTCATAAATGGCAGAGAGTCATTGGATATGTGCCACAAACCATCTATCTGACAGATGATACCATAGCTAATAATATAGGATTTGGCGTGCCTATTAATGAGCTTAATTATGAAAATATAATCAGGGCTGCCAAATTATCAAACCTAGATGAATTTATACAAACTCTACCAAATAGATATGAAACATTTGTGGGAGAAAGGGGAGTAAGATTAAGCGGAGGTCAGCGTCAAAGGATTGGTATTGCTAGAGCTCTATACCATAATCCAGAAGTATTAATTTTTGATGAGGCTACAAGCTCCCTTGATGGAATAACAGAAAATATTATTCTTGAGGCAATAGAGAATTTATCGCATGAGAAAACGATAATTATGATTGCACATAGACTAACTACCGTAAAGAAATGTGATGTCATACACTTCTTGGGTGATGGAAAAGTTATTCATAGTGGAACATATTCAAATTTATATGAAAATAATGAAACATTTAGAAAGATGGCGGATTCATCTCAAAATGTATGATTGTTATGAAAAATAACCTGGTGATTTATGATTCCAATTTTTGAGCCTACTCTGGGAAAAGCAGAAAGAGATAATTTAATAGAAGCAATAGACACTGGTTGGATATCTTCGCAGGGCAAATTTATTCCACTGTTTGAGCAAAGGTTTGCTGAGTGGAATGAAATGAAATTTGGTGTTGCTTGCTCAAATTGCACAACAGCACTCCACTTAGCATTGGAAGTACTTAAAATTGGTCCTGGTGATGAGGTGATATGCCCAGACCTTACATTTATATCACCAGCAAATATGATTAAACTAGTTGGTGCTAAAGCAGTTCTAGTTGACATAGAGAGGGATAGCTGGGGAATCGATCCAGAAAAAATTGAAGAAAAAATAACAAAAAATACAAAGGCCATTATCGTCGTACATCAGTTTGGGCATGCAGCTAATATGGATCCAATAATGGAAATAGCGGAATCATATAATTTGAAGGTAATCGAAGATGTTGCAGAGGCTCCAGGAGCAAAATATAAAGGTAAATTGGTAGGTACTTTCGGTGATTTGTCTTGCTATAGTTTTTTTGCAAATAAAATAATGACTACTGGAGAGGGCGGCATGGTGCTCACTAATGATCAAGAATTAGATAGAGCGCTCAGGATCTTAAGAGACCACGGAATGTCTCCTGATAAAAAGTATGTTCATGTTGTAAAAGGTTTTAATTACAGAATGACAAATATGCAGGCTGCCATAGGCCTTGGTCAGTTAGAAAGATTGGATGAAACAATCTCAATGAGGGATAAGCAGGATCAAAAATACAAGCAATTATTTGATACTTCAGAATATGCTAAATATAGGCCAAATAAAGATTGGTCTGAAAGCGTTCATTGGTTAGCAACAATTTCAGTTGAGGAAAGATTCAGGGATCCACTAATGAAATATTTGTTAAAGAATGGAATAGAAGCAAGACAGATGGTTTTCCCTGTCCATATGGCATCTCCATTTGAAGATGAAAATAAAAACCAACTATTCCCAGAAGCGTGCGCTGTCTCAATGTCATCATTACATTTGCCCTCATCTTTAAATATAACTCCCGATCAGCAGAATCTGATTGTCGACACACTGACTAGTTGGCTTGAAGATCAGTACTAAAAATAATGCTATCAATAAGTCGATTATCCTTGCAGGGGGTTTTGGGACTAGATTGAGAGATAGAGTTAGTGATAGACCAAAAGCACTAACAGAGATTCATGGTAAGCCTTTTCTTTATTACCAAATTGAGTGGTTAAAGAAGCAAAAGATTAGAAATATCCTAATTGCGACTCATTACTTATCTGAGCAGATCGAAGATTTTATTAGTTGTTATCAAGAATCATCTATCAATGTTTCTTCAATAAGAGAACACAAGCCACTTGGCACTGGAGGAGCGGTAAAAAATGTAGTACAACAGTCAGGTTTAAATGGGTTATTTTTGATACTTAATGGAGATACTTTTTTCAACTTTTCACTTGAGGAGGCAGTGAATAATATCACGCTATCACAATCTAGAAATACTGTGTTTGCATCCTTAGAAAAAGATGTTTCTAGATTTGGAGAAATCATAACTGATGGCGATAATATTATTGAATTCAAGCAGGCTACTGGTGAGAAAAAATCAGGATTAGTGAATTTGGGTGCATATTTAATTGAAACAAAAGATATCATTAATTATGAGAAAGAAGTATTTTCAATGGAAATAGACTTCTTTCCCTACTTAATAAAAGAAAAAAAACTTTTTGTTAACTATATAAATGAACAGAATAGCTTTTATGATTTTGGAACAAAGGATGCGTTTGACATGATAGACCAAGCTCTTCTTTTCAAAGATTTTAATAATGACAAAATTTGACAAATATACCGTTAAAGATAATTCCACTATAAGAGATGGAATGATCAACTTAAAGGAATCAGGCATTGGTCTGGTAATGGTTGTTAATAAAGATATGCAGGTTATAGGAACAGTTTCTGATGGAGATATTAGAAAGAAGCTCATAAAAAATCCAAGCCTTGAAGAGAAAATTACGAGTTGTATGACAAGTAATTTTATTAAGATTTATAACAAGGCAGAAAGAGAAGATGTCCTCAAGCTATTTGATTCTAAAATAAAGGTTATTCCTGTCTTAAACTCAAATGAGGAATTAATTGGAATCATAGATAGTGATTGGACGCCTGATGAAGATAATTACATTGTTAGATCTAAAGCACCTGCTCGAATAAGTCTTGCTGGTGGAGGTACTGATTTTACAAATTATTTTATGAATAAGGGTGGAGTTGGACTGACATTTACTATCACGAAGTATAGCCATGTCCTTCTCTCAAAAAGAGATGACTGTAAGATTCATATACACTCACACGACTTCAAGGAAAAGCTCGAAATAGATTCTCTCAGTTCAGTTAAATATGATGGAAACTTAGATCTAATCAAGTCTGGCATTAAGTTAATGAGGCCGAATTATGGTTTTGAGCTGGAGGTTTACTGTGACTTTTCACCTAGCAGTGGACTTGGCGGATCTGCGTCAATATTGGCTTCTATCATTGGTGCTTTCAATCAATTTGATGACAAGAAGCTTGATAGATATTCGATTGCAGAAAATGCGTTTGCTGCTGAGAGGATTGATTTAGGAATTGCAGGTGGTTGGCAGGATCAGTACAGCACAGTTTTTGGAGGGTTCAATATTATTGAGTTTTCGAAAGAAAATAACCTAGTTACCCCGCTTAGATTGGATAATGAATTGCTCAATGAACTTGAGGAATCACTGATCATTTGTAGCACTGGTAAAAGTCACTTAGGTTCAAGTATTCAGAAAATTAATGAGAAAAAATCAAAAACTAATGAAGATTATGGAGTCAAATTAAAATTTATTGCTGAGGAGATGAGACAAAGTCTTTTGAAGGCGAACTTAGACAAGTTCAGCACATTAATGGATGAGACTTGGCAGATAAAAAAAGAAAATAACCCAATGGTTACTAATTCTGAAATAGACTCAGCTTATAATATTGCAAAAAATGCCGGAGCATCTGCTGGTAGGCTTCTTGGAACGGGAGGAGGAGGTTATCTTTTGTTTTTTGTTCCTCCAAAGTCAAAGTACTCTGTAATCAGATCACTCAATGAAAGCTCATATGAAACAGAAAGTATAATGTTTGATCATATGGGGCTCCAGTCATGGAAGGTCGCACAATGAATGATGCTCACACATATATAATTTTAGGTACAGGAGGTTTTTCCATTGAGCTACAAGGACTAATGTCAGGTGATGGAATTAAGATAGAAGGTTTTATCGGCTCCAAAAATGCAAATAAATTGGAGGATCTTCGGCTTGGTGATGATCATGTTATAAGTAGCTATTCTAATGATCATGAATTTCTCGTCGCAATTGGCAATCCAGGTACAAGAGAAAAATTAACCAATAAAATACTGCAAATGAATATGAAATTAGGAAGATTTATTCACTCTCAATCATATATTTCAAATGAATCTAAAATATCAGAAGGTTCAATAATTTATCCTCACTCAACAATTCATTCAGATGTTAATTTAGGAACGGGAGTACTCATTAACTCAAATGCTACTATAGGCCATGAAACAAAAATTGGTTCATATAGCAACATTGGACCCGGAGCAAGTATTGGTGGAAGATGTATATTAGGAAAGAGAGTATATGTTGGCATCGGAGCATCAATTTTAGAAAATATATCTATTGTAGATGATGTAATTATTGGTGCTGGTGCAGTAGTCAATAAAGATATAAACATACAAGGAACATATGTTGGTGTTCCAGCTAAAATAAATTGATCAATGCAAATTTTTCTATCAACAACTTTTTCTGAGAACAAAGCATCAGGCTTGAAAGAGGTATTGAGCCAAATCAATGATTTAGATATTGATGGAATAGAGCTTGGCTCTACCCATAGATTCGAGAAAAACTTTGAAGAAATTATAAAATCTTTTTGGCATAAGAGGCTGCTTACACACAATTTCTTTCCTCCTTCTAAAGAATCCGATTTCTTTGTTAATTTGGCTTCTGATGATGAGCAACATAGAAAACAATCAGTAGATTTTGCCAAAGATTGTATGAAATTTGCGGACATAATTGGAGCAGAAGTTTATACGGTCCATCCCGGTTTTTTAGCAAACCCTGAGCAATCAAGTGAAAAGAATAGCACTAACTATGATATGCATTTCTCCGATAATGAAATTTCAAGAAAAAAAGCATTCTCTAATATGATTAAGTCACTAGAGGAGCTAGTTGAGTTTATGCAGAACATAGATACGAAGCTAGCTATTGAGACGGAAGGATCAAAAACCAAACCCGGTATCGCGCTTATGGAAACATTAGATGAATATGACGAATTATTGACACTATTTCCTGATAGTATCAAATTAAATCTAAATTTAGCTCATACTTCATTTGCCGCATCAATTCATGGCTATAGTTTATTCTCATTTTTGGAAAAATATAAGGATTCAATTGTTGCAGTTGAGCTAAGTGATAATGATGGCTTCACAGATGAGCATAAACCAATAGTTTCTGGGTCTTATGTTTTTGATTATCTCAATCATCTGCCAGATGTTCCTCTTATTCTTGAGTTTAGGAACGCATCAATTCAAGAAATCAAAGAAAGTTTGTATTTAATTAGAGGCGGATAGTTATAACATCTAAAAAAGAAATTTCTCTAGGTATAAAATCGATTGGTGACAGTCATCCTGTATATATTATTGCGGAAGCAGGCGTGAACCATAATGGTGATTTAGGTATTGCAAAAGAATTGATTGATGTCGCTGCAGAATCTGGAGCTGATGCTGTAAAGTTTCAGACATTTGTATCAGAGGAATTAATACTCAAAAAAGCTCCAAAAGCAAAATATCATATTGAGACAACTGGAAGTGATAATGATCTGAGTTGGTTTGACCTACTCAAATCACAAGAGTTGAGTTTAAAGGATCACGAAACCCTAATTGATTATGCTAACCAAAGGAAAATTGAGTTTGCATCTACACCATATGATATTCCAAGTGTGAATCTACTGAATGATTTAGATGTATCCTTCATAAAGATCGCCTCGTCAGATACTAATAATTTTTTACTATTAGAGCATTTAGCAAAGACTGGAAAGCCGCTTATACTTTCAACCGCGATGTCTACCATTGAGGAAATTCAAAATAGCGTTAATCTAATTAGAAAGAATGGCTGCGATCAAATTGCAGTTTTGCAATGTACAGGAAATTATCCTGCACCTATTGCAGAAGCGAATTTAATGGCTATGAGATCGATAGCTGAACAGTGCAAAGTTATAATTGGATACTCCGATCATGTCTCAAACTCAAGTGTTGCAATTGCAGCAGTTGCAATGGGAGCAAAAATATATGAAAAACATTTCACTATAGATAAATCTTTGCCTGGTCCTGATCATAGAGCCTCAATTGAGCCTAATGAACTAAAAAATTTAATTTCAAAGATCAGAGATATTGAATCCTCATTAGGAGACGGCATTAAAAGAGTCATGCCATCTGAGAAGGACAATAGAAATAAACTGAGAAAATTTTTAGTGGCCTCATCCAGTATAAAAAAAGGTGAAACTCTGACTAAAAGAAATATTACTGCAAAGAGAACCGGTGGTTATGGTTTATCATCAGATTCTATTTATGAAATAATTGGAAAAAAAGCATCCAGAGATATTTCTAAAGATGAAGTCTTGGATGAATCAATTTAAGAAATTATTTAAAAAAAGAGAAAGGCTATGAAAAATATTTTAGTGACTGGTGGAGCTGGATATATTGGATCTATACTTGTCCCAGAATTACTGTCTAGAGATTATAATGTAACTGTCTTTGATAACTTTATCTATAAGCAAAACAGTCTGGCTGATTCATGTCATAAGTCAAATTTTAGAATAATCAAAGGTGATATTAGAAATAAGAATGAGATTCTTCCACTGATTACAGAGTCTGATGTTGTAATACCCCTCGCTGCTCTCGTAGGGGCACCGATAACAAAACAAGATCCAGTTGGTTCAGAAACTGTAAATTTAGATGCCATGCATCTTATGCTAGACAATATTAGTAATGATCAGATAGTGATTATGCCAACCACTAATAGCGCCTATGGAACAGGCGATGAGAATAACTTATGTACCGAGGATTCGCCTTTGAGGCCTATATCCCAATATGCTGAACACAAAGTGGAAGTAGAGAATAGGCTCATGGAGTTTAAAAACTCTGTAAGCTTTAGGTTAGCAACAGTTTTCGGCATGTCTCCCAGAATGAGGATCGATCTTTTGGTCAATGATTTCACATACAGAGCCTTCAAGGATAATGCTATTGTTCTATTTGAAGGCCACTTCAAAAGAAACTATATACATGTAAGAGATGTAACTAGAGCATTTTTACACGGACTTGACAATCATGAAAAAATGAAAGGAGAGATCTATAATCTTGGTTTATCTGATGCCAACCTATCAAAAGTAGAATTATGTGAGGCAATCAAAAAACATATACCAACTTTTGTATTTAAAGAGGAGAGCTTTTCCAAGGATCCCGATCAAAGGAACTATATTGTTTCCAATGAAAAAGTAGAAGCAACTGGTTTCTTGCCTAAGTATTCATTAGATACTGGTATACAGGAATTGATAAAGGGATATACAATGCTCCAAAATACTAAATATGGAAATGTATAACACTCTGGGAGAAAGTAAATGGAAACTCTGACTATAGATAAATGTCCTGTATGCAATTCAACCAATCAAGAGGATAGATTTGATGATTTTGAAGGCAACCATTATGTTGAATGTTTAGATTGTGGTCTTTACTTTCAAAATCCAAGGGTTAAAACACAATATGAAGAAAATTATTGGGGAGAAAGTATAGATCCTGACGGAAACAAGAGAATCTTGGTTGAAGAAAGGGACCTGAGCATTAAGAATAAGTATGCATTAGATATTCAGCACGTGAACAAGCTTAGCCCTGGTAGGATTTTAGATGCTGGAGCTGGTTTTGGATTTTTTCTCTCAGCAATAAATAATGATTGGGAAAAGCATGCAACAGAATTATCAGAATTCTGCGTGGAATATATAAAGGAAAATTATCCAGAGGTAGATGTCAAGACAGAGGTTTTAGAATGCCTCTCATATCCGGAAAACTTTTTTGATGTCATATATTGCCATCATGTAATTGAGCATGTAGAGGATCCTCATAGTGTTATCAAGAACTTTAGTAGGATGCTTAAACCAAATGGCACCCTGATTATAGGATGCCCTAATGTTTCTAGCTTCGTTGCAAAGAGATTTAAGGGGAATTATAGATTACTTGGATCGCCACATATTTTAATGTGGAATAAGAGAACATTGTCGAATATTTTGAGTAAATACAGATTAGAGACTTTTGATGATAAGTACCCATTTTTTAATACTGATTATTTTACATTTGGTAATTTAATTAGGCTGATTGATAATTCAAAAATTTCCCCTCCATTTTATGGAAACTTAATGACTTTATATGCTAAGAAAAAGGCATAATGAGTGTATTAGCAATTATCCCAGCAAGAGGACAGTCAAAAGGACTTCCAGGCAAGAATATCAAGTCATTTAACGGCCTGCCACTAATTGCACATTCTATTAATGTAGCGCTAGCTTCAAAATTTACTGATCGAGTAATTGTCAGCACTGATGATGAGGAGATTGCATCTATTGCAAGGAGCTATGGAGCTAATGTCCCCTATTTAAGACCAGAGGAAATTGCAGGAGATAAATCAACTGACCAAGAATATCTCAGACACGCAATAAACTGGTTTAATAAACAAGGGGAAAGTTATGAGACCATTGTTTTACTTAGGCCTACATGTGTATTTAGAACATCAGATGAGATAGATAAAGCAATAAATAAATTAATATCTTCAGATTTCGATTCTGTAAGAGGTGTTTCAGAGGTGAGCTACTCTCCATACTGGATGAAAAAGAAGGATGATGACCGTCTGGTTTCATTTATTAGCTCTGACTATGAGTATTCACTCAGGCAATCTTTGCCTGAAGTTGTGCAAGCTAATGGAGCTGTTGATGTGCTTAGATCGAGCGTCATAATTGAACATCATAATATTTATGGTGAAAATATTGGTTTCCTAGATATGGATGAAGTGTCAAGGACAGATATTGATACAAAGTTAGATTTCATGATTGCTGAATTTTTGCATCAAAACTATCAAAGCTAAAATGACCGATGAAAAAATAAAATTAGAAGACCTCGATGCCATAGTTTTCGATTTTGACGGCGTAATGACAGACGACCATGTATATGTTAACGAACAGGGTGAAGAGTCTGTGAAGTGTTTTAGAGGAGACGGATTAGCAATTGATGTTCTTAGAAAGCTTGGGGCAATATTATTTATAGTCTCAACAGAAACAAACAAAGTTGTTAAGCAAAGGGCAAAAAAATTAAAGATTCCTGTGATTCATGGTGTATTTGATAAAAAACAAACTTTGATGGATTTATCAACAAAAGAGAAAATTAACCTAGAAAAGGTTTTATATGTGGGTAATGATATTAATGATTATGAAGCTATGAAAGTCTGCGGCTATTCTGCTTGCCCCTCTAATTCTCATCCAGCTATAAAGGGGATTTCAGACTATATCTTAAAAAGAAATGGAGGCAGTGGTGCTATTAGAGAACTGGTAGAAGATATTTTAGGGATAGATACTCTAAAATTCTTTAAATGATCACCATATGCTTAAAGAATAAGTTACAGAAGTGAAGCTGAGATATATAAAAAGAGCTTTTGAAGAGATATCAATTTTTATATCTGGAAGTATTCTTTCCTTTAAAAATGCTCACAACAGAAAGCTACTAAGTAAAAATAATTCACTATCATCAAAACATGAGAATCAAAGAGTATTTGTTTTCTTGACTGGAACTAGTATCAATAATATAGAGCTAGAAAAATTTTCTAATGAAAATATCTTTGGCGTTAATTTAATTGCATATCATAGGAATTTTCATGATTTAAAAGCAGATTATTATGCTATACCTGCTCCATGCGACCCAAGGATTGCGAGACTATTTGATTTCCACCTGAAAATTATCTCAAATAAAATAGAGAAGAATTGTAAATTATTTCTTCATGGGTCAATCAAGAGCTGGATTGATGAATCTGACTATTTTGATCAAGAGTCTATTTTTTATACACTGAGCAATGAGTTTGTTAAAGATAGTGCAATTTCACCATATTGCGGTGTAGATGAATCTTTTAAAGGATCATTCACTTTTGCAATTGGAGCATGTATTGAAATGGGTTTCAGTGAAATATATTTGGTTGGTGCAGACTATTCAAAATTGCCACTAGTAGTAGGCCACTTTTATGATGGAGAGAAAAATACTAACCCATATGATCAGAATATTGTTGATAAGTTGCACGAAAATCATAGGGTGATCAGAAAATTCTGCGAGAATCATAACGTTAAACTTTTCAATGTAATTGAAGATGAATTCAGTAGCCCAGTATTTGAGAGCGTTAGGTTAGATGAAGTTTACAAAATGATAGATAAAGCTAGCGTTTAAATCATTGGAAACTAAACTAAAAATATATCACCAAAGCTCACAAATAATTTATTTTTCATTATTCCTGGCACTTATTTTTTACTCAACCGCCACAGTCAGAGTTTTGGCCCCTGTCCTAGATAATTCAATTGTCTATAACTTTAGAATTGTTGAGGAATTTGTTATCTCTTTTTTAGTAATAGCTTGCCTTTATTTTAATCAATCAATAAGGCTGAAGAGTTATATACCATTCCTAATCACAATTTCTTATTTTGGGTTAATTACAATATATTTTGATCAAGACCAGGATTATTTTAAAGCTTCATATTTTTGGTTTCTCCACTATATAGCAGCTATAAATATTATCCCAAAACTAGATAAGAGGAAGTTGTTTTATTTCCTGATAAGTTATACCTTTTTGATAGCTGTCTTCTATTATATTTTTGTTTCATCAAGTGCTCAGATTCTGAATTATGGTATGGGAGCAAATAGAGGAAATGCTGAAGAAGCCGGAATGGCTATCAACTCTAATACTGTTTCATCAATGTTGGTAGGCTTAACTCTAATTATTAATATACTGAAGTATTCAATACCCATAAATTCACTTGAGAAATGCTGTATTTATTTTCTTAATCTTTTCATTTTTTTGATTATTCTAGTTAATGCGAGTGTTTCATCTTTTTTATTTTTTTCTAGTTTCATCATTTGGGATTTATATAAGTCATTCGGCAAAAAAATACTTATCTTGATTGCTCTAATTTCAGTGATACCACTTACAATTCTATCCAGTAATGTAGAGATAAATGTTGTGACTAGATTGCTAACGAGAAACTATTTTGAGGACACTAGAATATTGAATATGACTAGTTCTTTATTATTCTTTATAGATAATCCTTTTTTTGGAATAGGTCTGGATAATCTCTCTCAATATCAATGGTATCAATTTCGTACCATCGATCATAATTTTTATACAAAATTGCTTGCATCTCATGGGATAGTTGGTTTTTTTATTTTTATGAATTATTTTTATTCACTAATATCATATAGGTATACAAAGTTCAGAGGGCTTCGTTTTCTACAAGTATTTTTTTTATACTTCATACTTTTTGCGCCACCTGGACCATGTATGATTCTTATTGCAAGTTTTATTTATTATTTTGATACATCGTTTTATCCCAATAAGAGAGTCGGATCACCGGTATATATGATGATAAAAGATGAATCTTATTCTAAAACATAGATATAATTTCAAAAAAAAGTTTAGGAACAAAAGGAAACAATATGGCTAAATTCACATTTAATCTTACCCCAAGAAAGGTTGATTTCGTAAATACAGATCATAGAAGAATAAACACAATGATTCCGGTTCCAGAATCTATAGAATTATTAGAAGAGATAAAAGTATATGAATCTTCGAATGCATTAGAGCAGCTTCCTGTTGTTTGGGATAGAGCAATAAATCATCAAATATTTGATGAATGGGGTAATGCTTGGATTGATTTTACTTCTAGCATCTTTGTTACAAATAGCGGTCACGCAAATGAGGAAACTCTGAATAGAATCAATGAATGCATTTCGAAGCCTTTGATACACAGCTATTACTATCCTACTAGGATAAGAGCAGATTTTTGTAAAAAACTTATTCAAATGACGCCAGGCAATCTTGAAAAAGCTATTATTTTGAGTGTAGGCACTGAGGCAGCCGAACGTGCTATAAAAATTTCACGTATATATGGCGAAAGCATAAAAGAGGACAAGAAGATTATTGTCGGTGGAGATGGAAATTACCATGGTAAAACTCTTGGAGCCCAAATGATAGGCGGTCAACATGATGACAAAAAATGGATTGGTTATACCGATCCTAATATGAAACACTTACCATTTCCGTTTCCTTGGGTGTTGGACTCATTTGATGGTGATGGCCATGATCTTTTTCATCATCATTTAGAATCTTTGGAAAAGGATGGAGTAGATTTAGATAAAATAGCGGCATTTTTTGTCGAATCTTTCCAAGGATGGGGGGCAATTTTCTACCCAGTAGATTACATTCAAGCCATGAGAGATTGGGCGAAAAAAAATAAAACCCTTCTTGTATTTGATGAAATCCAAGCTGGCTTCGGAAGAACTGGAAAAATGTTTGCATATGAACATTATGATGTAGAAGCAGATTTGGTTATTTGTGGTAAGGGTATCTCTGGAAGCATGCCTCTTTCTGCAGTTCTTGGTTCAACTCTATTAGTAGAAATGGATGCTGGTTATACAAGTACTCATGGGGGAAATCCTGTAGCATGTGCATCTGGATTAGGTAATCTAGAAGCATTTGAAAACCACGACCTAGTTAATGAATCGAATAGGAAAGGCAAGATAATGAAAGATATTATATTGTCATGGAAAGAGAAGTATCCATCTAGAATTGGGCATATACTTGGTGCAGGTCTTTTATATGGAGTCTTCATAACTAAAGAAAACTCACATGAGTTAGATACTGAGCTTACCAATATAATTTGTGAACGAGCTATGGAGAAAGGAGTTTTTTCTATATGTACTGGTCGAGGTACCTTGAAAATTGGTCCTCCACTCACAATTCCTGATGAAGCTTTAATAGAAGGATTGAATGTTTATGAGGAATGTTTTAAAGAACTATTCTAGATTTTAGTTCAGAAAGAATTGAAAAAAAGATGAAAATTAAAAAACATAAAGATCAGCTCATAACCTCTACGAACTATTGGGTTTTTTTTAAATATATCAACTAGCAGAATGCATAAAAGGTTAGTAACTAAAGAAAGCTTAAAAGAAATTTTTCTAAATTTAGGCATTTCAGAGGGCTCTTCAGTTATGGTCCATGCAAGTCTAGGTGGAATTGGATATCTAATTAATGGTCCTGATGACATTATAGATTCACTATTGGATATCATAGGTGACTCTGGGAATATTTTATTTCCATCTCACACTAGACAATATACAGACCCGGGAGAATGGCAAAATCCACCTGTCCCAAAGCAATGGGTTGACATAATAAGAGATGAAATGAATCAGTTTGATCCAAAAAGGTCTCCTATTGAGAGAAGAGGGATACTTGGTGATGCATTTTTAAGATATCCTGGTGTTTGTCGAAGTTCTCATCCACTTAATTCCACTGCAGTAATAGGCAAAGATGCAAAATATTTTACCGAGGAGCACCCAATCCATGCTTCAGAAGGCATTGGCAGTCCATGTTTCAAGTTATATGAAAGTGAAGGCTATGTTCTATTGCTAGGAGTTTCAATGGAGGCTGCTACTGTAATTCATACGGCAGAGTTTCTCGCCGATGTTCCATATTTATTAAATTCTGACGTAAAAGTTTTAGTGAAGGAAGATGAAAAAAACAAATTTATAAAAATGGAAAAATATCCAGGAACTTCAGAGTATTTTGAAAAACTAAGACCTTTATTAAAAAATATTAATGCTCTTAATGAATTTGATCTTGACGGTTACCCAATAACCTATTTTTCAGTTAAGCATGCTATTGATATAAGTCTTGAGATACTTTTAGACGATCCTTATTTTTTGATTAAAGAGTAATTATAAAAAAATGAAAATTAGAAAATAAATCTAATATCAAAAGCTTGAAAATGATGAAGAAATATTTTTCTAGTAACCTAAAGAAAATTATAATTTTTACTATAACTCCTATAAATCAGGATTATTTGAAAAGATATGGATATGATTTTTTTTTAAAAAAAGATATAGAAATAATTTTTTTAAATTTGTGTTATCTCTTATATGGGAATGAAAGAACTAAATCTGCAGGATACGACAAAGTCGGAAAGTGTCCCCAAGTAAAAGAAATTCAAATACACAAATACTTTCAATTACTTGAATATCTCTCTAAATTTTCTGAAGACTCAATAATATATATAAATATAACAGCTAACGCTAAGCTAATGTTTATGATTTTAATATCAAAAATCCCATATATTGAAGGATCATTATGGGGCGGCGTTCAAGAGAAAAATTGGGTCAAGAAAAAAAATATAATACAACAAATATCAAGTAGAATTTTTTCTATAACGCGTAACTTGAGGAAAAAGATATTTGGTAAAATTGATCACTACACATCAATTTTAATTAGAAAAATTAATCCTCCGCATATTACTTTAAGCAGTTCATCAGTAGAAGCTGAAATGTTATCAGATGAGAGATTTCTATTAAATCACACTTTTGATTACGATAGATTTATCATAAATAATGAAATGCCAAAACCTCTTTATATTCCAGATTTTAAATATTATGTTCTATTACCAAATCATGCGTGGATGGTTCATGACTACATTATTAATGATGCCGAGAAAGACTGTTCAATGTCAAAAAATAACTATGAGAAATTAATTAATAATACACTTGATAAGATTGAGGAGTTATCTGGGGTTAAAATATTAGTAGCAGGTTATCCTAATGCAACTATTGAAGAAGATGTCTATATTAATAGAGATTTTTTATTAGGAACTGAGACAGAGCAGCTTGTAAAATATTCAAGTGGGGTAATCACCCATTTCTCTGGAGCTATAAATTTTGCAGTGATCCACAAGAAACCAATATGTCTAATAAATTACAATGATTTTGATTCAGATCCCAGGTTTCTTAATCCAATAAGATCATATTCTAATTTGCTAGATATACCTATTAATTATGTTGATAATGATATTGATATTGAAGAACTAGTATCAAAAGGAATTTTTTGTATGAACTTCAAAGAATATCAAAACTATTTTTATAATTTTATATGTCCCAAAGAAATTTTCTCTAGAAAAACTGAATTATTCTGGGAAAGAGTACTTAATAAAATTTAAAAAATTTATTAAACATTATT
>MDSW01087590.1_pt1 | contig 33084 bp, 50 predicted proteins | sample 811171 | NCBI WGS metagenome assembly MDSW01 (sample SAMN05326641, study PRJNA326480) | marine metagenome | isolation source: seawater | place: Atlantic Ocean: North West | collected 2012 | reverse complement strand
TTAGTATCGCTTTTATATATAAGCTCCCCAGCTGCTGGTGTGCCAGCATTTGAGAGGTTAGTACCTCTCTTTACTTTTAAAGTATTAGACATTTAACACCCCTATTTTAAAATGTTCCGCCGTCAAACGTTGTGTTTGCGAATCCTCCAGAAGCTGTAATTGCTCCAGTAAATGCACTTGTACTTGAAACTGCTAATGTTCCAGTAATATCTAATGGTTTGTTCATAGTCCATTTGTCTCCAGAGCTTGCATAATTAAATGTAGCACTTGCTCCGTCTACTGTTAAACCAGCTCCATTAGCCGCTGATGCATTTGCAGCACCTTTAGCAACAGTTATATTAATATCGTCAACATCTAATGTTGTTGAGTTTACTGTTGTTGTGTTTCCGTTTACTGTTAAGTTTCCTTCAATAGTAAGGTTGTTACCGACTGTAACATTGTTTGGTAGTCCTACTGTAATAGTTCCAGAGCTTTCAGCTACTTCAATTTCATTAGCAGTTCCGCTAAATGTAATTGTGCTACCTAATGCTCTTGCAGTAGAGTTACTCCCGTCTGATACTGTAATGCTTGAATTTGCAAGTTTTGCATTTGCAATACTACCAGCTAGTTGAGCATTAGATACTCCACCAGATGCTATGCTAACTGCTCCACTAGAAACAGAAAAATCTGCACTAGCAAATGATGCTACACCTTTAACAGAAGATGTTGCATCTATACCAGCAAGAGTTAAAGCGTTATCAGAATTACCACTACCTAAAGTAGCAGAAATACCAGTAGAGCTTGTAACGGTTAAGTCAGCCAGTGTACTCACGTGAAAAGACTCAACAGTACCGCCAGAAGTTGTTTGCTTACCAACAAAAAGCTTTGAGCTTCCGTTGTTCCAGCCTAACTCTCCGTAAGACAAACTAGTTGGATTACTAGTGCCGTCATATGAAGAGCTTCTTTTTATTTGTAATGTATTTGACATTTTTTCTTATCTCCTAAATAAATGTTCCCCCGTCTAGGGTTTTATTTTTTAATGGTTGACTTGAATTTACATCGACTATATCGTCATTATTTGTTCCGCCAACCGTTTTATCATCTAACTGATTTAATTCTGCTGTTGTTACAGTTAAACCGTCAGTCACATTTAGCTCAGTAGCTGTAGCGGTAATATTATTTACCTTAGTTACAGCAGAGTCTATAACTGCTCCAGTATGTGTTGATGTATAGTTAGCCATATTATCTCCCGTTAATTATGAGGGCAAATTAATTACCCTCATAATCATTATTGCGTTAATCAGTGTTAAGCAGCGTTAGTAAAGTTAACAATTCCGATGTTAGCGTTATCTACAGCGTGTGATAATGCAGCACCGAACAATACGTCAGCTACAACAGATGTTGCCAAGTGGTCTAGGTCGTATTCACTTTGAACTCTTGGTGCGATTTGTTGTGCGAAGTAAACTGATTCTCTTCTAAAGATAGAAGCTGTTTCAACAGAAGCGTTACCGCCCTCTGACCAATCTGTACTTGCGTATAGAGGCATACCGTAAGCAGAAATAATTCTACCGGTAGCTAGAGGGTTTTCAGCATCTCCTCTTTTTTGAGCTTCAGTAAACTCTCCTAGTGATAGAAGTGACATATAAGATTTTGGAGAACAATACATAAATGATTGTCCGTCTCCGTAGTCATATCCAGCATCTAAGAATTTTTCTAGTCCGCTTCTAAATTCAGAAGCTAGAATAGTGTCGTCTGTAGCTAAGCCAACGTTGTTAGCTGTTGCTGTTTGAATCTGTGTTGCGATATAAGATTCTACTTTTTTAGCTAAAGCATAACCCATTGATTGAGCATAAGCATTAAATAAGTCAGCAGATTCTTGAACCTTAACAATGTCTTCGATTCTTTTTGCGTTATAGTGATGCTGGTTCACACTTAGTTGAACAACATCATCTGTTTGGTTTTCATATACCACTGCAGTATTAGCAGCTTTACCGCTACTTTGAACGGATTCTTCTTTTACTTTAGGTATATTTAATATGTCGCCGCCACCAGATAACATTGATGAGAAGTCTAATACTTGATTTCTTAATTGCATTTTTCTTTCTGCGTAATCAAGAATAGCATCTCTCCACATTTCTGGAATAAAATTAGCAGCTGTAGTTGTAGTTACATTTCCAGTAGCCATTTTAACTCTCCTTATAAAAGTTTTAAGTTTTTATTTTTTATAAGATTGCAAAATGTCGTTCCAGTTTTTTCTTTTCTCACTTGTATCCATTGATTTAAATGGATTCTCTGATAACTGAGTTCTCCCAGTACCAGCTTCAGATTTTTTCATATTAACTTTTTCGTTATTAAAATCTTCAACCAAATTTCTAAGAGTTTTCAAATCGACATCTTGATATCTTTCTCTTTTCGTTTCTGGCAAATCTGCTAACAGTCTTTCTTTTTCTCCGTTAACATAACTGTTAAAGGTGTCTTCTAGCTGAGTATATTTTTCAGCCATAACTTTACCTTTTTGACGTTCCTCAGTAAGCAGTGTCTCAAATTTTCCTTGTTCTTCAAGACTTTTTGCTCTTGCCTCTTCTTCAGCAGATGAAATCTCAGCCATTTTAGAACGTAATTCATTTCGTTCTTGAATAACCTCGTTAAATCTGTGCATCGGAACTTGGTTTTCCATTTTAACGTCTTCAGTGACTTGAGAATCTACAACCCCATTCTCTACTGGTTTTTTCGTGTTTTCTTCCATTTTTACTCCTTTAGTGGATATTTTTTACTATTAAAATGTAAAATTAATTACGTAAGTTTACAAACTATATGGATAAACTTCCAAAAGAATATATTTTCAAGAAGCAGTGGTTCGAGTATATGGATTATCATCCGCATCCCGGGCAAGAAAAAATGCACTATCCGGAAAATCCAGATGCATCTTTTTTTGTAAACATATGTGGTAGACGTTACGGAAAGACTACCGCTGCTTATCGAGAGGCAGAATTTGTCGCTGCACAACCTAATAAAAAAGTATGGCTAGTAGGCCTTTCTTATAAAAAGTCTAGATTAATGTTTCGTGAAGTTTATAAAGATATGGTAAAAGGACATCGTAGCGATGTAGTAGCAGCATCAGAAAAAGAACAATACATAAGATTTGCTTGGGGGAGTACTGTGGAGGGAATGAGTGCTGATAATCCGTCATCACTCTTAGGGGAGGGATTAGACTTGGTAATTATTGATGAGGCTAGTAGAATGCCTCGCAAAATATGGGATATGTACTTATCTCCTACTCTATCAGATAAAAAAGGAAAGGCAATTTTTATAACTACGCCTAATGGTTATAATTGGATTTATGATTTATACTTACTAGGTAAAACTGACAAAAAATGGTATAGCACATCTTCTCCTAGTTGGGATAATCATTATGCCTTTCCAAAAGGACAAGATGATGAGTTTTTATTAGAAAGAAAAAGAAATTTAAGTAAAGAAATATTTGACCAAGAGTACGGTGCTAAGTTTGCATCGTTTCAAGGTAAAGTTTATCCATTTGATAGAGATATAGATGTAAAAAAGATAAAATTCCAACCAAATTTACCTACTTACTGTACTATTGACTTTGGTTATCGTATGCCAGCTGTACTTTTTCTACAAACTTATAGAAATAATGGTGTTTGGCATATTAATATTATAGATGAAATCATACACGAAAAAAATGTACCTACTGAAAAATTAGCACAAATGATTTTGCAAAAGAATTACCCAGTTATGTATTACTATGGAGACCCGGCTGGATATAACGTACAAGGTCAAACTGGTATGGGAGATATAGAAATCTTTAAAAAGTGCGGAATTAATGTTAGATTTAGGACTGATAAGGCAAGTAGAAACATTGCTTCTTCTGTTAGTTATGTTCGAGGATTCTTTGAATCTGCATCAAATGAAAGGAGAGTTCACGTTTCAGATACTTGCAAGAATATAATAGAAGATTTTGAAAATTATAGATACCCGGAAGAAGTTGAGGGCAAGATGTTATCGAACGACCCTATAAAAGACGGATTTTATGAGCACGGTTGCGATGCGTTTAGATATTTTATAACAAATCGTTTTCCAATGATAGATAACCAATTAATTAGGATAGCAAGATGATATTAACAGCGAACGAAATTATTAAAAAGTCTCTTAATGAATACAAATTAGGCATATCAAAAGGCAGAAGAGATGAAATAGTAAAATTTTTAGATTATTATAGTGGCACTGAAACAGAAAAATATATTCAAAAGTATTTTGACTCAGATGCTTTTATGGAAATTCCCCAATACAAATCAAACATTACAAAAAAATTCGTAAATAAGATGTCTCGACTTTACACTGTAGGTGCTAAAAGAAATGTAAACAAAGTTTATGATTCTATGACCCATAAAAAGAATTTTAAGATGAAACACATCGAAAAAATGACAAAATTGTTAGGTACTTTGGCTGTAGGATGTTTTTATGAAGAACACGACGATAAGAAACACTTTCATTATGTGCCAGTTTATTATTTTATGCCTTTTTTTGATAAAGATATGTTTAATCCTTATGCTATTACATATCCGAACTTTCAACCAGTAGATGACGCTTATAATACAGAAAAATTGACTTATAGTTATTATGACAGCGAAAAATACATAAAATTTGATGATAGTGGTAAAATTTTAGAAGAAGTGCCTAATGAAAGCGGTGTTTTTCCGTTTACTTTCTTTCATAGAGAAGACCAAATAGATTCTTTCTTTGTTGAAGGTGCAAATGACATTATATCTGCAAATGAACACATCAATATCACTATGACAGAAATGCAACTAGGGCTTAGATATCAAATGTTTGGACAACCAGTAGCTTCTGGAGTATTAGCGGACCAAAATATAGCTAGAGCTGGCTCTAATGAGATTTTAATGCTTGGAGATAACGGAAAATTCGAAATTGTATCTCCGCAAGGCAATATTGGAGCCGTAATTGAAAATATTAAGCTACAACTTGAGTTAGTAGCTCTAAATAATCATTTATATATCACTTTTTCTGACACTGGAGGAGAAGTTCCTTCTGGAATCGCTTTAAAGATTAAAGATGTCGAAAGAATGGAAGATTATCAAGACGATAAAGAGCTATTTCGTATGTTTGAGTATAATTTATATAAAAAAGAGTATGAATTGGCTAGGTTTAATGGTATTTCACTACCAAATCCAGAAAATTTCAAAATTGACTTCTATGATGTTGAATATCCAATGACTATTCAAGACCAAATATTACAAGATGACTTTAATTTGAAACATAATCTTACAACAGAGGCTCATATCTTAATGAGAGACAATAAAGACCTTTCTTTTGACGATGCTGTGGCAACAATAGCAGAAAATAAAGAAATTAACGAGATGTTAATGGGAGATTTTGCTGAAGAGCCTACAGAATCAGAAAAAAACCCGGAAGAACCTCAAAAAGAAGAAGTAAAACCAGAAATTCCGGAAGGTCATCATATGCACGCTGACGGAACCATTATGAAAGACGAGGATATGAAGTAATGGAGATGTTTTATAGTCAAAACTTCGATTTTAAGCCTTTAAAACGACAAATTCCGGGATTAATAGCCGATAGAGTTAATAAAGACATAACTACAGTTAAAAGAGAGATAGAAAAAGGGATTAGAACTAGTAGAAGTCCAGTAACTGGTCAACCTTTTGCTCCTATTACCGAAACTACTAAAGAAGTAAGAGCTTTAAGAAGACAAAATAGAAAATCTAAGAATAAACCATTATTAGCAACTGGTAAAATGTCAAAACTTATAAGAAAAAACGCAAAAGCAAGAGGTTCAAGCTTCAAAGGCACTCTAACAATGGGAAGAGAGTACGGAGCTTATCATAATATTGGATATACTATTAAAAACAACTTTACAGTATCTGGTAGAACTAGAAACATTAAAAGTGCATCTGGTACAACAAGTAAAATCAAAGGTAAAGGACGATTTTTTAGAGTTAAAGGTAAAAAAGTACCAATGAGACTTTGGTTTGGAGTTCCTTCTAATTATAAACCAGAAGTAGGTTTTCGTAGATTGTTAAATAAAATGCAAGTAGCTTTAAAGAGTGGAAAACCTATAAGAAGAACTAGAATTGGAAGACTTGTAATATAATGAAAACTCTATTAAAACAAATATTCTCTATATTGAAAGATATACACGATTACCAAGTTACTAACAATCAGTTATTAGGCTTCTTAATTGAACAGCACAAACCTCAAACACATATCAAAGAAAACGATAAAAAGATTATTGTTACAAGCGAACAAATAGATTATATGTTAGAAAATGATATACCTCTTAATCAGTGGGGAGATTCTTAGACTCTAATGCCTCTAATTTCTCGAGCCATAGCTTTCTTGCGGTTTTTGTATGCCTCCCTTTACCCAATGGCTTCAAGCCTACTTTTTTTGCCCGTGCTAATAGTTTCTTTGAGTCTTTTTTTTGTTTTGCTAGCTTTTCTGACTTCGATTCTTTTGGTTCTTGTACCTTTAGACTTTCTTCGAGACTATCTAAAACGATAGCATCTTCTACCTCTATCTTTTTGCCTTGCGATAAAAACTTCTCAAAAGGACTTTCAACCTTGACCTCTACATTCCTAATAAGCTTTCCGGAATGCTCTAGTATTAATCTACCAGCTTGTACATTACCATTTACAGCCTCTTTATACATTGCATCTAATACGGAAGGCAATTTAGCTCCGAAAGACTTCATATAAGTTTCATATAGATTTTCTACAAACAATTTATCGTTTAACCAGTTAGTAATCGTATTTCTATGCACTCCTAGCTCTTTTGACATTTCAGTTAAGGTCATTTGCGGATTTTTGACATACATCATAGAAAACTCTATCTGTTTTTTATTTAGGTTCATCTTCTCTTGCCTTGCCCTATGGTACGTTTTTTATAATATTTCTTACTAAGCTTATTACCATATTTGGTTCTGTGACTATTGCCTTGCCTTGTTTTCTTTTTACCGTTTGTATGTCTTGTTTGCTTATTAAATAATGTTCGTCTCAATCTATATCCAATTCTTTATATAGGTCTTTATCTTTCATCTTCTTTGTTCCTCTTCCGATATCATCAGAAATAATCAGAGGCTTACCCATTAATCGAGTAAGCTCTCCGTTTCCTTTACATCTTAACACTTTCTGGTCGCATTTCTTCAGTTTAGCGTCGTTGAATCTTTGTACTTCTGTGAATTTCTCTCCACAAGAACAAATGTATTCATATGTAGGCATTATTTCTTTAGTGCCTTGCGTACTTCAGCCCATACTTCGTCATCTAATTTGTTTGATGATTTAGCTACAAGGAAGTCTCCGACTCTTAACAATACAGCGATTAATACTTTCTCACTTAGTATACCAGTAAGAAGTTTACTTACGATTATATTCATTTCTTTTTCCCCTTTTTACTTTTCTTTTTTTTACCTTTATGATACGGCATAATGTCCTCCTATCCGAATTTTTTTCGTTGACTCTTTGGCGGCGATTTCTTCCTACCTTGCGGTCCAGACCATAGGAACTTATCTGCCCAATATGCGGCGGACATCTTTCCTTTGCGGATATTAGCTGCGTGCCTTGCTTTAAAACTACGTCTAGCTTCCGGACTATAGTTGTGGCCCATACCTTGTGCACCAAATCTAATTAATTTAATTTTATGTCCTATTTGAGCTAAAACAATCGCTTTTTTCTTGGGATGTTTTGGCGTCATTTTAGGCTTATTTACGCCTTTTAGACGATGCTTCTTAAGTAGGTTATCTTTTCGTGTTTCGTGTGCCATAATAGCTAAATTTAGTGCGGCGAATTGTTTTGTGCAACCTTTCGAATTTTAAATTCCCTTTTGAGTGGATTGTAATACGTCAACCATTGCCTTGCAATTATACGCCTTACCCCTTGACATTTTCAAAAAATCAGTGCCTTGCAAAACAAAAACCGACTGACGAGTCGGTCGCTGTTTTTGTCGTCATAGATTAACACACATTTTAGGCCTAAAAAAAAGTTATCCACAAAATAAACCGACTGGTCGGTCTGGAATATTTTGAGCAAAAAGAGAGAGGTTTTGAGGCCATAAAAATAACAAATTTTCACAAGAGTTCTCTCTCTATTCTTTAGCTCTCTATATATATGCTTAAGGCTTAGGCTACTACGTAGCAATGAAAGGCAATTTTGTAAGTTAATGGCGTGATGAATAACAAACGAAAGGACAAACAAATGAAAATCACAAAAATGATTAACCAAACTATGGAGATTACCTTGCTAGTGACTACACTGGTATGGATGTTCTCTTTAATTTACTTCTTGCTAGTGACTGACCACTCTCAGAGCTTACCGGCTCCGTTCCAGTGGAACCCAGTCGAGCAAGAGCTAAGAGCTGAACTACTTAAAAGCTCGACGGTAGCAATGTACATTATTGCACCGATGACCTACCTCATTAACAGACTAACGAAAGGAGTATCAAAATGAGAGGCAAACTAAAAAACCCGAGTTACCACTTCCAAAATACGCACGTAGATTTCTTGGTCGGTAGTGCTGGAAGAACTGGAACTGACCAACAGAACATCCTCGTCTATGGAGAGATGAAGAAGACCACTACCGAGAGAGGAGATTACTATTCTCTCTCTAAGGCCAGAGCTTTCCGTTCTGGTTTCGACTGGACTAGCGAGAGTCTAATCAAGATGCCAGTCTCACAAATCAAGACGTTGCTATCGGCGACTGATGTAGACTTTGCCTCACGTGTTGGAAGTTTTACCGGTCCAGACGTGAGAGATAATCTGAATCAGATACCAGTACCGTCAGACTTGACCGACAATTCCGGAGCTACTTACTGGGTCTATGCTGAGGACTTTCCTAGAGTCTTCGACTATGACTCCGTCTTTAGATTCTGGAGTGTTTACGGACCAGACGGAGGCAAAGGAGTGAGAACATCTCGTCTCTCATATCATCTCGTTAAGGCTCTAAGAAAGTTGCACCAGTGTAAGGACTGTCGACAAGCTTATCGAAACTATTGTCAGTGCCTTGCACAAGCTGGTCAACCTCATAGCTGGAGAAGAAACCACTCTGGAAATATCGTATTCTATGACGTGAAAAATGGCAACGTTCAGACGAGTAGAGACTCTTTTAATTCCGTCTCGACTAAGTCTCAGAGAAAGCCGTTTATTGGTATCGAGATAGAGTGCGAGATGAAAAACACCAAGAGCAAAAAAGAACAGAACATCCAGCTCCTAAAGTTCTGTAAGAACAAACACGGACTTAACTTCTCGAATCTCTTTGCTGATTTTAAGTCAGATAGTACCTTGCAAAACGGAGTCGAGATAGTCTCTCAGCCGTTCTCGAGTGACTACTATCACAAGTTCCGACCAGCTTTCGAGGAGCTATCGAATCAGTTTGCTAAGCTAGGCATCGAGGGGAATGAGAATCATATCAGACGAGGCGGTTCTGGTGTTGGTCTTCATATGCACCTCTCAAGAGATTCCTTTGCCTCTCCTCAGCACGCTCAGAGATTCGTAAAATTACAGCACACTTCGGCGAGTCAGCTCTGGCATCTCTCTAACAGAGAGGTCAACGGTCGCTCTGTCTGTTACTCTGGAAGTGATATCAGAGACGCTTTCAACTTCTCAGTCGACAGCGAGACTCTAAAGCTTAGAGATACCGCCGACGGCTTAGGCTTGAAAGGCAAAGGCTATCTCAGCGACAACGATATCAAGAGAGTCGGCAAGTCCGTCTATGCTAAAGAGGTCGTCTCTTCTCGTGCTTGGTGGAACTACGGCAACAGTCAGACGATAGAGTTCCGCTTGCCGGCATCTGTCTTCGACAAACAAGAGAAAGGAAAGGCAAAGAAATACTCTAAGTTCTGTGCTACTTTCGAGCTGTTGTTCTCAATGGTCGAATATACCAGAGACGTAAACTTCGACGACGTATCGTTCGAAAATTATTGCTACTGGTTGAGAGGTAAAAAAGTCTGGAGAAATATTCTCGAGGCTATCAAGTCAAACGAGGAGGTTCTTAAAATCACTTTTGGAGTCGGTAACTTGGTCACAAGCTCAGACGAAGATATCAAGGACCTATCGAAGAATATTGAAGAGCTAAACTTCCGACGTCAAGGAGAGCTACGTCTGTCAGATATCTCAGATATCGAAGATATGATTACCAACGCTCAAAATGTCGTCGATGCACTGAGAGGCAATAAGTATCTCGATAACAAAATTGTCGACGAGAAAATTGCAAAATTCACAAACAAGAAAGGAGAGAAAAAATGTGCGTAGCAATACTGAAAGGAAAGAACAAGAGAATATCGAGGGCCGAGCTGACTGATGCTTGGAATAGTAACCCAGACGGAGGAGGCCTTGCTTGGTCAGAGGGAGGCAAGCTCCACGTCTTTAAGTCATTCGACAAAGACGGCAAGATGATGAACCGAGACGAGTTTGTCGACATAGCTGTCAAGTTACAGACGAAATATCTCTCTGAGAATATGCTGATTCACTTCAGAATAGCGACTCAAGGAGAGGTAAACGAGAGGAACTGTCATCCGTTCATAGTCAACAAAGACGTCGTCTTCATTCATAACGGAGTCATTAGAGACGTACCTCACAGCAACGAGGTCTCTGATACTCGTTACTTCAACCGTCTGTACCTCCGTGCCTTGCCGTTCAAGTTCGGAGACGAACATTCTCCGGTCTTCGGTGCGAGAGGCATCAACAAGCTCATCGAGGACCGTATAGGCTGGAGCAAGCTCATCTTCCTCAACAGTAAGGGAGAGTTTGAGATAGTCAACGAGGACTCTGGTACGTGGAAGAAAGGCAACTGGTTCTCTAATCTGAATCATTGCCGTATGACGAGAACGTTCAAGTTTTCGAACGCACTGAGACCGACCTCACAGAGGGAACTCGACCTCTAAACCAGTAGATTCTCCGACGAGAATCGCAAATAAGGGCCTAAATTCGTTGAATTTGGGCCTTTTTTGTATCTATTCATACGAATACCTTACTTTTTTAAATAACGGCCGTAAAAGTGCCATTTTGAGGCTCCTAGAGGCATTCTAGTATTTGACCAGAGGCCTACAAATGGGCCAGAGGCTTACAAGATTAGCTCTCTACCGTCATAGCACCGTCATAGGCAAGGGAATATCTGTCTCGGAGTTTTTGACGCTGTAAGAGGCTGATTTTGCAAATCTGGACCTTGATTACCATTTTGCAAGGCAAGCACTAAACTAGATTTTTTTTAAGCTACCAAAATCACGCTTTTTTAGGCTGTGGAAAACTTGTTGATAACCGAAAAGTTCACGAAAAGTTATCCACATTTCTGTAACCCTAGAAATATGTTAAGTTACAGCTACGTCTCGACGAGAAACCGACTACTCGGTCGGTTTTTTGCAAAAAAAAAATTTGTAAACGATTTTTGTCGACGAGGATTTTTTGATTCTATGACGACAAACAAAATGCAAGGCTTTACCAAGCTTTTTTGTGGCTCCAAAAGTGGCCGAAAACGCATCAAATTTCCAAAAAGTTATAATTGATAGCTGGAAAAAAAGTATATGCGTTTATAGACATAAAAAGATACATTTGTTATAGAAAAATATAAGAAATAAGTAAAAAAAGCTTGCATCATATCCCCCCCCCTCCCTATATTCGCAGTATGCGAGATGCAAAGAGAACAACAATTTTTATTAACAAACAAGGCGGAGGAGTTTCCCCTTTTAACTATCATCAAACTTATAGTAGTGAACACTATAAGTACTCCTTTCGTGTCAACGAAACTTCTCCGTCACTCTTTTCAAAAAATTTATTAATAACAAACGAGGTATATAATAATGAGTGCTAAGATAGAAGAATGTTGTATTTGTCACGAAGATATTGATATTCAATATGTCGAAGAGATAAATAATAAGAATGGTACAAGGCACAAGAAAGTATTTTGGTCTATGGGCCACAATGCTGAACCTATTCAACAAGGTCGCTGTTGTACTGTATGTAATACTACTGTTGTGATTCCACAACGTATATTAATGATTCAACAAGGTCAAGACTTTAGGGAGGCAATTAATGATAACGATTAAAAATTGCGATACCGATAAACTAAAAAGTATTCTGATGAACACTAAAGGTAAACTGTTTTCAGTTTCCTTTATCAAGAAGAATGGCGAGCTACGTAATATGGTAGCTCGTTTAGATGTAAAATCTAGAGCTAAGAACCCTAATAAGAAATCAACCGTTGAGCAAAAACATTTGCCTTACGTGTTAGTATTTGATTTCCATAAGGACTCTTACAAGACAGTTAATTATAACACAATACAAAGTATAAAGTTTCAAAACACTTTGTATGAAAGGCAGTAGAAGGAAATATGAAAACTAAAATCAAATTAGCTAAAACAACAAAAGATAAAAGAAAGGCAATGAAGGACATTGACAAAGAGTTTGTAGAAATTACAAAGAACTACGACGGATTTGTTAAGCAGTTTCTTTTTAAGGCTTTCTTTCTTGGACTTGGCAGAGGCTTAAATCAATGTAGCTTAGTATTGGATAATCATTATGACAATAAAGACTTTGATTATGATATTCAAGAGCTTAGAAAAAAGGTTGGGATAGATAAACCTAATCATATTAACGTAAGATTATTGGAGGAAGACAATGAGTAATGTTTATGATAGGCAGATATTACAAGCTTTAAAAGATGAGAAAGATAGGCTTATGGCTGAGACTTGGGATGCAATAAGACAGTCGTATAGAAAAGGCAATTTAGATACTGATATCGGGAATGATAAGGTTGCCTTGCTAAAACTAAATAGGTTAGAGGATAATGAAACAGCTCCTACATATGATACTGATGATTTGCAGATTCAAATGGACAAGATTATTGCCAGAATTGAAGAAACAAATCAAATTATATTAGACGGCTGGAACGACAAGCAAAGAGACTATGCTAATGACAGTAGATAGCATAGGAGGTATGGTGGGAGAAATTATAAATTTTACAATTTTATATTTCTCTTGCCTTGCCTTACTGTTACTAATTATCAGTTTTAAGGAGACACTATGAACTTTGATTTACTATTAAAAACTCAACAAGAACTTCATTTAAATAATGCGAAATGGAATCAAGCTATAACTCAAATCAAAGAGATAACAATATTCCAATGTGCAACGCAAAAAGAATTTGAAGATGAAGTTGATAGGATTATTAAACAATGCTTTAGGGAGAGGCAAAATGATAAATAACGATTTAGATAAAATGATTTCAAAGGTTTTTAAAGATTTGGTAAAAGCAGAAAAGCAATTACTAAAAACAAGACAGCACTTAAACAAGGTTGAAGAAATAGCTAAGATGCATCGTGATAACCTTGCAAGGTATAAGAAAGGATTCGATATCTTGTCAGATTATTTTGATTCTATTAGTGAAGAAGAAAAACCAAAAGTGCATAAACAGCTCAAAGAGCTAAACTTATAAGGAGAGGCAAATGGCAAAAACATATGCGACCGGTAGAAAAAAACACGAAAACGTGAAAACTCTACTGACTGGAAGAAAGAGAATAAAAAATACTAAAACTGATAAGGTTATAAACTATCTTAAAAGAAATGGTTCTATAACAACTTGGGAGGCAATCGAACAGTTTCGGGCCACAAGATTATCAGCGATAATATTTAACTTAAGATTGCAAGGCTTTATGATTAGGTCTGAAAAGGTCGAACAGATTGACGGTACTAGCTTTGTTAGATATCAGCTTGATAACCCTTTTCAGTAACTGGGAAGCAGATTAATTATAGTAATGCCTTGCATTATTATATAAAACGTACTTAATTTTGTGAAAAAACTATGGAACGAAAACAAAACAGACAGTTAGTCTTAAAGTTAAACGATAGAGAAGAGTGTAATTATATTATATATGGATTGTCAAAACTACCTCAGCTTACACAGAACGTCAACGAAACCAAGTTGAATATGTTGATAGCTAATATTGAGGTCGTCAAGGCAAGCTTAGATAAACAGCATTAATGCTACTCAAGCATTCATCATTACCTCTACCTCTCTTTGTTTGTTCATCGTGTTTGAGTAGCAAAATTAAAATGGAGATAGAATGGAAGAAAAAGGAAAGAAAGTAGGAATACAGATAGACAAGTTAACCTACAATGGACTAAAACAAGAGAGTGGAAAACAGTATAGAACTATTACCTCTCTTGTTAGAAAAGTACTAAACGAATATCTAGAGGGCAAAGGATATACGTTTCGATAATAATCATTAACTGAGAGGTAAAGATGAATAAACTAGAAATAATGAACACTTATGAACTAGACCCTAAAAAGGATTTCTGGATTCATAAGCAAACCGGTAAGCATATCATCTCTTTTGAGGCGATTGAAAAGATGATTGACTATCACGAAATAGTATTTGAACAACCAGAAAAAAACTTTAGCACAAAAGACAATGAAGTTGCCTTGCTAATAACTGGTCGTATGCTAGATGATAAACTTGGAAATAAAGAATGTTGGAGCTTTGGCGAGGCTAATTCTAATAATTGTTATATTGACTATCTTTGGTCAATGGCAGAGAAGAGAGGCAAGGCTAGAGTTGTTATGAAGTTGTTGGGCTTTTACGGTGGCAACAACGGATTCTATTCTGATGTTGAAATGGAAATACAAGGACAAATTGAGCAGAATACTAAAGATGTTGAATTTGGATTTTAATCTTATATACCTCTCCTATAAAGGAGAGGTATTGAAAGGAGCAGAACAATGAAGTTCAAGATACTTAAAGATACTGATTTCTCATATGACAGCAAAGACAAAGATGTCATAACTCACACAAAATGGTACAGTATAAAGAGAAGAGTTAAGAAAAACCCTAAAGCTATTACCTTTAACCCAGTTGAAGTTGAGTTGCAAAACTTATATGCAGAGTGGGAAAGAGAGAGGCAAGATAGACTTATTTTAAGAGTTTGTTTGTTTCTTTGTTGGTTGGCTATTTTACTTGCAATAGGACACGCAATATGGTTCCAGAGCTAAATGTAGACTGGGCAGAACCAGAAAAATTCTGGCAAAAGTCAGAAGAAGAAAGGTTTCAATATTTTAAAAACACAAGTTTACAGTATTTTACCTTGCTTGATGAACTAAAAGAAGACCCTAAATGGACTAAAAAGGCTAATATGGCTAAAGAGGTTTTCACAAATGTTATGTTCTTTTTAGTTTTTTTAATGACTACAAAAGAAGAGCAAAAGCAAGGCATAGTAGATATTTGGATAAATAGATTTATTGATGACGTAAAAGAAATGCAACAGATATTTATAAGTTTAGATAAAGTAGGAACGGCTTGATGCAAGGTAACGGTTGGATAAAATTACATCGTGATATTCAACATCATTGGATATTTCAAAGAGATGATTATTTTAAGGCTTGGATTCTTTTGCTTTGCAAGGCTAATCACAAAGATTACACAACCCTTATGAATAACGAACTTGTTGAAGTAAAGCGTGGTCAAGTTGCAACATCATTAAAGAAATTGGGATTAACTTTACATTGGTCTCCAAGTAAAGTAAAAAGGTTTTTAAAAAATCTAGAAAAAGATAAAATGATTTACCTTGCAGATGAAAAAAGGTGGACACACCTAACTATCAATAACTACGAGACTTACCAGCAAGGCAAGAACGATATCGAATCACAAGCGAAATCTAAACAAACTAAAGTCGAACACAATCAAATAAATATAAAGAAAGATAAGAATGAAAAGAAGTCTCTAGCAAAAGAGGTTCAGTTGAAAGGCATAAAGGAACAGCTAGATATCTTACAAGAAAATTTTTCTAATATTGATGTTAAGGCAGAGTATGAAAGAATGGAAGACTGGTTGTTATCTAGCGGTAAAAGATATAAGAATTACCTTGCATTCTTTAGAAATTGGCTACGCAAAGCATCACAGAATGCACCAATAGATGACACAAAAACCTATACTTATAATTGTGACTGTGGGGAAAAAGAATCTTTTAAATCAGAGTTTAAAGATTTGTATAAACTTTGCAGTTGCGGAAAACAAATGAAACCAACAATATAAAGGAACCCCCCCTATGGCTAAGATAATAGATAAAACGTGGTCTATAAAACACGAGGGAAAACTTAATCCTAATAATATAATATTCACTAATAATAAATATCTAAAACTTGTATCAAAACTTAAAGAAGTTGATGATTCTTTGGGAGCTGATTATGAACCAGAGTATGTTAGCGATTGCTGTACACACAGTGCTTTTGGTAATAGTTTTATAGAAGAAGAACTTACTGGGATTTGTGGCAAATGTTTTGACGGTGCAAATTTTAGTGACTTAAATGAAGAATTATAAACAAAAAGATTTTTTGCCTAGAGTCTACCCTTTGGGAGGCAGATGCAAAAATTTAACAAAAAAACAAATAGAAACAATGTTTAGTATGCACGTCGCAAAAAATAGAATTGTTAAATACGTAGAAAGTATGCATTCTGTTTACGTGTATTATAAACCAGAGGTAGAATCGTAGGAGGTTATATGCCAATAAACAGTCAAGAGAAAGGCAAAAGAGCAGAAAGAGAAGTTGCTAAAATGATTAATAAACATCTAGGAACAAATGTAAGAAGAACTCCAAGCTCTGGAGGACTGTCAATAAAAGGAGATATCATAGATATCAACCCAGATTCGGTTGCCTTTCAATATCATTTCGAAGTAAAAGACCAGAAAAAACTAATGATTCCTAAGTGGTGGCAACAGATTTATGATGATTGTGGTACAAAAATTCCTATTAATGTATTTAAAATGAATGCTAAATTCTATGCAACAATGGAATTTGTAGACTGGTTAAGTTTACTGTCCGAAATTGAAGAGCTAAAAGATTTGATAAAAGATAAAGAAAACGAAATATTGTCTTTAGAGGAGCAATTATCTAAATGAAAGAATATGATAATCAAGTAGTAGTATGTCCGGCTTGTAATTCCTCAGATGTAAGAAAAAAAGGATTTCATCATAATAAGTCTGGAGAAAGCAAACAACGTTGGAAATGTAATAGTTGTGGATATTCTACTATTGATATGATGATGCTAGATAAAGAAGTTATTATTGAAAACGTAAGATTAGAAAAAAGAGCTCAAAGACTTCAAGATTTAAACAGAATAAAAAATAAATCATTTAGAGAGCACGGTAGATTAGACAATGCACTCATAGAGTTTTCCAAAGCATTAACCGCAACAATATCTAGAACACCGGTTCGTAGATTTGAAAAAATAGATTACAGTGATTCTACCGGCACTGGTCTTATACAAATATCAGACACACACTTTAACGAACTTGTTGAAATGGAAAGTAATCAATATGATTTCGAAATTGCCTCACGAAGAATGAAACATTTTGTTTGCAAGGCAAAGAAGTATTTGAAGGCTATGGGAGTTAAAAAAGTTTTTATTGCAATTACTGGAGACTTGATGAACTCAGATAGAAGATTAGACGAATTATTATCTATGGCATCAAACAGAGCTAATGCTACTTTTATAGGAGTAGAGATTTTAAAACAAGCTATTGAAGACATTAGGTTGGATTTTCACGTCACTATTGGTTGCGTTAGCGGAAACGAAAGCAGAGCAAACCCAGAAATGGGATTTACTGAAGTTGTTGCATCTGATAATTACGATAACACTATTTATAATATTTTATATTATATCTTCAAAGATAAATCAGATATTGAATTTATTCCTATGAAAAACTCTTTAGAGTTGGTAGTTGACATAGAAGGACAAAAGATTTTAATGATGCACGGACACAGTGTTAAAGGAAAGGTAGAAGCAAGCGTGACACAAATCAAAGGTCGTTATGCCTCTCAAGGCATAGAGATTGCATATATTATATTTGGACATATACATTCTGCGAGGATAGGAGATACCTATGGAAGAAGTGCATCCTTAGTTGGTGCTAATGCATATTCAGAAAAAGCGTTAAACCTAGAAAGCCGTGCCTCTCAAAATGTTTATATATTTTATAAGAATGGTAATAGAGACGGTGTAAAGATTGACTTACAAAATATAGAGGACAAAGGATACCCTATTACTAAAGAAATAGAGGCTTACAATGCTAAGTCTGCTAGCAAACTATCGCAAGGCAAAGTAATATTCCAAGTGGTAAAAATTTAATTTAACGTAAACTTATAAATAGGAGGCGGGGGAAATAATATAAACATAGTAAAAATTTAGAAAGGAGTTTTGCCCTTGAATAATTTTTGCAAATATTAACCGAGCTGGCTACTCTCCCCCCCCCCTTATGAAAGGATAACTATGGCTGATAAAAAGAAAAAGTTTGAACCTAATGAGCAAAGAGGATTTATATTTAAGAATAAATTTAAATCAAAAGACTCTCAACCAGACTTTCAAGGCAGTTGTAAGCTTGACGGAAAGATATGGCAAGTAACATTATGGAAAAAGGTTACTAAAAATGGAGACCCTATGCTATCTTTGTCATTTACAACAGAAGAAGTCAAATCGAAGAAATATGCATCTGCTCCCGGTCAACCTATAGAAGAAGACGATTTACCGTTTTAAATTGATTTAAGGGCTATTCTCGTGCCTTTTATTACACTTCTTGCAATATACTAAAGGATACAGAGTAGATTCCGTAAGATGTTTGTACAAAACTGAGGTTATCATCCGTAAATCTTACGGTATAATAAGTTGAATTGTTTGGAGTAAATTGAAAGGCATCTTTTTTGCCTTCCACAGCGTTTAACAAAGCTAAAAGTTTCCCTTTGTCAGATTCTGATAAATTTGTATATGTAAGCTTATATTCTAATTGTTTACCATATCTTTCGTTGGTATAAACCTTTCCACCGTAGGCTTGATTAACTGTAATGCCTTTGTAGTTAGTTTTTTCTTCAACGTTCATATCTGGATTTCTAGAAGGAGAATATGGAGTTGTGCCTCCCGCAGCTCCTACTAATCTAAATTTTGCTTCTGTAATTACTGCCATAATAGTTCCTAATAAATTTCGTAAGCTGATATACTTATTTTACCAATAGTTCTTGATGTAGAAGTTACTATAAAATGAAATCTGTACCAAGATTCTTTGGGCAAAGTGTCTAAGTCTGTAAAGTCTGGAGATAAAGCTCCAAAAGGTTTTATTGTTGTATTGTCGCCGTCAAATTGTATTATATCTCCGACTTCGATACCGTAAAAATCTGGATTTACAATATCAAAACTTAATTGCATTTTTGGCGTGCTTGTCAAGGGAGAATAGTGATTATAGTATGCAGTGCTTAAATTGCCTTTCACATCTATTACATTTTTAACTTCCTTAATGTTTTCAGTGCCAATGTTATATTTTGTTCTGCTTGCCGAGTTGTCAAATTCTTTTAATTCTAAAAAGTTGTTTGTGCTAGCTGGGTCTTTATGATAATTAATTTTAAATTTTGTGTTAAGCTTATCAAGAGATAGATGCGATAGCTGTAAATTAGCTATATCATTATCTGTAAGTTTATTATGAGGGAATATTACTTTATATATAATTGCATCTTCACTATGAGAAATAGCAGCAGATACATCTGACGGTAATAAATTTCTTTCCATATTAAAAGAAGCATCAGCACCAGTAATACTTCCAGTATTAATATATACCTTTATAAACTCTTGAATATTATTTGCTCCTCTTAAACATATAATATCTCCGTGTGATAATGTATCAGAGCCGGTATAATCAATACCAGCATAGGTTGTAGAGGCTGTAATTCCACTTCCTCCCGTTGTTTGTAGAGTTCCAATGTTTTTTAAATATGGACTAACAGTAGATGTAGTTGTACTTCTTGTAAGTTCAGAAGCAGAAATGTAATCAAAATCTCCATTATATTTACTTCTAAGTATAAACATACCAAAATGCTGTAATTCGTCTAATACTTTTTCTATATCTTTTTGTTTGTTTATGTAATAGTGTAAATCTCCATTATATCCTTGTTTTGTTTGTATGTTCGTAAAAGAAGTTGGTCTGTTAGAACTTGTAAACTCTGTAGGCATAAATGTTTCGCATAAATATCTGTGTGCCTCTACTGGCTTTTTAATAACTGAACTAGCACCAGATAAAGTATGACCGTCTTGTACAGAATATAATTCTTTTACATTGCTAATTATTTCTGCAGATGATTGAGATTCTGATGAGCTTAAATCTAATTCAGTTGTAGCTTCAATTCGTGGTTGTAAATCATAATTAATATCAAAGTTTTGTGTACCACTCCAATTAAATATCATTTTAATAACTATTTTTTGAGGGAAGTTTCCAGAATTATCCGAATCTCCGGTTATAGCATTTGCCTCTGGCGAGCCACTATCTAGTATTATATATTCAGAAATATCTCCTATGCTTGTTATTGTATTGCCTCCCGGATTTCTACTTGTCAGTTGATAGTTTGTCACACCGGCAGTGTTGTCACTTCCCCAATAAATATCTACTTTAGCTTGATAACTTGCAAAACTTCCTATAGTAATATTTACATTGTCAAAATCTAAAACTAATGATGCAGATTCTATTTTGCCTTTCAAAGAACCTATTTCGCTAAAAGTGTGAGATATTTGTATGCTACTGCTTGCAGAGCCAGAATGGTCAGCACTATGAGTTGTTCTGTCAGTGCTGACTGTACCAAAACTAAAAGAAGCACCTCCCATTAAAGACCTTACACTTCTTCTTAAATTTAATTGTGCAGACCTACCATAAATAGTTGTGCCATTTAATGAAGTTAGAGATTGTTGTACTTCATTGTTTAATAATGTACCACCAGCTTTTGACATATTTTCCGAGCCTAAAGTTCTAAACAGTGAAGATTCAGCTACGTGCAAATATCCATTAGATACTGCGTCTGTGTCGTTTTCGTGTGCTAATGTTATAATTCTTCCGTCTTTTATTCTATCTACTGGAACTGGATGTGCATTAACTCCAGAAGTTTGTGTTTTAACTCCTAAGAAAGTACCAGCAAAAGTGTGGCCAGTATAATCTCCAAAAACAATAGGAACAAAATTACCGTTTTCTGTTTGCAAGTTTGGAACCTTTATATTTTCAAAAGGTCTTTTTGAGCCTATTTGCAATGTAATTTTATTTTCTGTACTTTGTACTGCTCGTAAGATTCCTTCAAATATTAACAAACAGTTAGAAAGACTTGAAGCGTTATCGAGTTGAGAATAAATCTTTACAGCTCTATTTAAATAAGTTCTTGTATCTAGAAACAAATGGTCTAATGTGTTTTTTTCTGTTTCGCTAGCTTTAAAAATACTTGTCGTAGAAGTATGAGATGCTGCAGTAGTATCTGCATATCCTCTAACAACAGTATAAACATCTGCAGAGCCGGCAGTGCTAGCTGCTTGTATTAACATAATTTCGTTATCTATTTTTATTACTGTTCCTACACTTAAATATGGATAAGGGCCACCAGGCACACCAACTGCACTTATGCTTGTATTTGTATCGTTTAAAGAAAATTGTAAATCTTGAGTAGAGTCAGTAAAAGTATAATCATCTCTTAATTTTTTAGCACAAGACAATGAAATATTAGAAAGAGATGCTTTTGATTTTAATAAATCTATACTCTCTCTAATTTGAGGTATATTCATAATTGCTCCGGCATACTCTACAGAATCTACTGTAGTTTGATGAGTAGATAAATATTGACCAATGCTGCCAGTATCATCATATATTTGAACCAAATAGTGTTCATTGATTTTTTGACCTAAAGAAGAACTATAATTCGTTGGTATAGATAAAGCCATTATGCAAGATTAAGCCTTCCAGCTTCCTCTATTTTCGGTATAATAACATCTAATATTGTTTCATCTACTAAAGGAGCAGATACGTTAATGTTTATATTTTGCACGGGAGATGAGCCTTGCCTTGCAGAAAGTCCGCTTAAAGGTTGAACTGTAACTCTTTCTGGACCAGACTCTCCGACTAACATATTTTGTGGACCAGAAGTAATAAAACTACCACCAGTCGCAAATCTTGGAGCTGGTTGTGCGGCAATAGCGGCTATTTGTGCAGCACCTAATGCTGCTACAAATGCTGCCATACCTACATTTGGTAAAGCTTTCGTATAAGCTTCTGCAGTGTTCATTGCTGCGTCAGCCATATTACTTGCCTTATTAATCATAAATGCTTTCTTTCTTTGGCTTTTAAATTTTTGTTGTATTCTGTTTTCCATTACAGCACGTTCTTCTTGAGAGGCATCTTCATAAGCTCTTGTGGCTTTGAGTGCCTCTAATTCTCTAGTCATTCTTTGATTTACTAAATCTCCATAGGACGTTGAAAAGTCAGAGAATTTTTGCAAGGCAGTTTGCATTGCTATAATATTTTGGTCTTGTTGAAATTTTTGATGTGCTGTTAATTCTTCTGTTTTTTGCTTAGACTCTTCTAACTTGTCATTATAAAGACCTTGCAATAAAATTGTTTTTATAAGCTGATTATTATAAAATGACTGAGGGTCTTCTGCCTCTTTAAAAAAGTCAGCTACTGACTGACCGCTTTCAATAGCACCAGCTAAATCTATTTGTTTTCTCCCAGCAGAAACTAATCCTTGATTATACTTAACGAGGTTTTCAACTCTTCTTTTTTCTGCGTTGTGAGTTCCATTTAATAATCCATTATATTTAGCTTGTACTTCAGCTTGTTGTGCTAGTATGTCTATTGTTTTGTTTAGTAAAAGTTTACCAGCTCTTTCATCCTCATCATTTAAGTCTTGCTGTGCTTTAATATTTGCTTTTAAAGTTTCAATGTATTTTTCATAGGCCATTTGTTTTTGGACTATTTGTTTTACAGCATCTCTGCTTTCTAATCTTTTATCTTTATCGATAGTTAAGAGCATTTTTTCTATTCTTATATTTTGCTCTTGTACTTCTAATTGTCTTATTTGTTTTTCGGACAATCCAACAAGTTCAGCGGATTCTTGTTTTATGTTTACTATACTAAGCTCTTGTGCTAAGACCATAGCTCTATATTTGTTTTTCATCTTTTCTAAGTTTTCATTTACTGCGTCTGCAGTGTCATCTGAGGCAGCAGCAATTTTTGAAAAAGCGTCAGCTAAATCATCGTTAGTATCAGCTAATGCTCTTGCTCTTGCATTAGCAGACATCATAGTTATACCTATTAAGGTTAATACAGCAGCTGCTGGATGCGTGACAGCTTTTAAAATAGCAAAACCTTTTGCCATTAAGACTGTTCTGTTAAATACAATTAAAGATGCGACTTTATATACACCAAAAGCTATTATAAGTTGTTTTGTTGTATCAAGGAATGCAAAGATAGTATCTTTGTTTTCACTCATAGATTTAAATAAACTTTCTAGTGCATTAGCAGTAGAAACTAAGCTAGGGATAAAATATTCTCCTAAGTCTTCTTGCAATGTTCCAAAGGCCATTCCCATACCTTGCTGTGCACCTTCTGCTGTTGCCCTCATAGCTTCTTGCAGTCCGCCAAACTGTGTTTCAGCAGCATCTAATATAATTGATTGAGCTTCAAATAATTTATTTTGTTTAACAAGTTCTTTAATGGTGTCTTTTTGCGTTTGCGTAAAAGTAAAACCAGAACGACTTAAAGCTCCTAATTGTTTATCCGGGTCTTGTAATGCCTTTCCTAATTGAATTGCAGCACCTCTTAGGTTTTCAAATGTTGGAATACCTTGAGCAATACCAATAGCCATATTGTTAACAGAGTTTAGTGTACGTTCAAATGCCTCTCCTTGTATATTAGTAAAAGTTAAAAGCAAGGCAGCTACACTATTATTTGTTTCATCTCCAACAACACCAGTTTCTTCAATAGCTGCTGTCATTTTTTGTATTTGCTCAGAAGATAATCCAGCTACTCCACCAGTAGACGCTATTGCAGCACTAAGTCTTCTTTCTGATGATTCTTGTTCTTGATACGCTTTTGTTAATCTACCGACAGTTGCAGCGTATAAACCTACTGCGAATGTTGCTAATAATAATTTAGAACGAAACACAGAAAAACTAAAACTACCATTTTGAACTACTTTGTTCATATTTCTTTGGTTTCTCATAGCGAGCATACCAGAGGCTATTTGTTTTTCTTGTGCCTTTTGAGTCATACCTAAAGCAGTACCTAAGGCTTTTTGACTTGCACCTAAAGTGATAGTAGAGTTACTAAGAGCATTAATAGCAGCGATTAACTGTTTTTCGCCCTTAGGCTTAAACTCTATCGTTATATTATTTTTTCCCGTTGCTTTGCTTTTCGGCATCTATTTCTCGTTGTCGTTCTATAATATTTTTAATAAAAAAACTTTTACTTATCCATTTTCTTGGCTGTTTGCCATAGTGACCTTCATATGCCGGTACACTAAATGTAGTACAGTAAATATATTTATTTATATCTTCTTGTGCACTGTTAGAATATAAAAATCTTTTACAAGCAAAGAAAGGTAGTTGTCCAAAAATTGCTTCAGCTATATTAAAGTCTTTGCCTTTCGTTTTATTAACGTGCTTAACTTCAGCTATTAGCTTATCAACTATATCTTGGACATCTTTATCGGATTCGAATGTTAAGGTAGGGTATCTATTGTCAATCTTGAGAGGCACTTGTGCTTTATAAGGATATTTATCGTATTGACATCCCTCGCAAACACCTATACACTCCGGACTTCTAAAGCTTAACAATACATTATATTCGAGAGTATAGGAATCTACTCCCCCAGTTCTTGATACTGCCTTACTTCAAGAGCTAGATTATTTTTATCGTCTTCAGATAAACCTTTAATAAGTTTGTCGTCAGCATTTTTAACTCCCTTGCGAATCCAAGCAGTCCTTGCAGCTGACATACCTTTAACAAAGCTATTTCCTTCTTTGTCTTGCATTATGCTTGGTATGTCATTGCAAAAATCAATGTCATCTACAGACATTTCTAACAGTTCTACTTCTTTCCCAGTAGAAAGCTTAAACTTCTTCTTCATTATATCTCCTTATTAATTATATTCTAACGCTAATTAGATTACCGCTTAACTTATCAATCATTTTCATAGTTAAGGTAAGTTTCAAATAGTCACTCTCATCAAAAGCAACTTCAGTAATTACACCAGCGGGAATATTAAATCCTAAATCTGTTGATTGTGTAAAGTCAGAAGCACTTGACAAGAATAAAGCATCTGAAGTAATTGGCGTTAATTCTTTTTGCATTTGGAAGAACTGGTCTACGTTATCGTCATATTTAACAGTAGCTGTAACTTGTACATCTAAGTTAGGTATGCCTCGCAAATAACTTTCTGGACAGCCCTCATAGCCTCCAGATGTTTTGTTTCCAAGGAATGAAACCGGATTTTCAACAGCTAATTCAAAATTATCTAAAGCTACTACTTGCCCTCCAATTTTTTTATCTTCAGTAAATTGTCCAAGATATTGGAAATTTTCAGTGAAGTCTGTAAATCCAGTAAGTTTTGCAGCACCTATAGCAGTTAAAGTGTTTCTAGTCATAGCTGTTAATTCAAACATTAATCTTCCGCCATTTTCTTGTGCATTACCAGTAACTTTAAAACTTGTAACAACACAACCCGGTATAGAATAAGAGTTTCCAGATATACCGCCACCAGTAGTTACATCATCATTTGCTAATCCGTTTACATAAAAACATACGGTATTGTGTGCACCACTAGATGAAGCTCCAAAGTTAAATGCAGTATGTTCGTATCCAGAAGCAAGTGTAATAAAATTACTTGCTACAGCTTTACCAAAAGCAGCTGGAAATAAAATATCAATTAAATCTGTAGTCAATACACCAGAAACAGCAAACTCGTGAACTGCTCCCGGCTCGTGAGATAATAAATCGTTTTGATTTAAAACTCTCCCAGTAGAACCGCTTCTTTGTTCCATAACTCTTAAATCGTTATATGTTGGCATACTAATTGAATCGGTTTCAATAGCGACAAAAGCACTTCCAGACGGTGCGGTTCCAACAGTAGCCTCTGGAGCTACTAAAATCTGAAATTCTTTTGGATTATGAGCAGCTGTGTTTATAGCCATTAGTCAATCTCCTTTTTAATTTTTTTCGGTTTGTCTGCAACCATTTCAACCTTACCAATTAAACATCTTGGAAGTACATCCATTTTAACTTCTTTTCCAGCTAAAAGCTGTTTTTTCACGTTTAGGTCTATTGACGTAAGTTTGTGAGGTGCAATATCTTCTTTAAGTATATATTTCATAGTCTATCCTAGTTTAAAATTACAAAGTTTTTACCATTAGATGTGGTAAAAATTTTATCATCACTTGTCATAAAAAAGCCATAAAGACTGTATGTCATAGGTATTTTTACACTGTAATTTATCGTTGAAACGAGCAAATTATCAACAAATTCTTCTTCATCTTGAGTATCGTTAAACGTTATCTCTTCAACTCTTCCGTCAATATAGTTATTTGCATCTCTTCTGTTTTCGTATAAGACTTGCTCTAAACGATTAGTTATATCTCTTAAATGCTTAAAAACAGTTTCATTGTGTTGCCTTGCATTTAAATATACTCTGAACTCTAATTCAACCTTATTGAATAACATTTTTTGTTTAGAGTCTTCGTTAGTAACACTGTTAACGAAAAGCCTTATATGAGAGCTTTTGTTCTTTTTATATGTTTCTCCTATATAAACGGGCAAAGAACCAGCGTACTCTGTACGTAAAGTACTTTGAAACTTCTTTAAAAGTCTATCATATATATAATTTATAGGACTGTAAGCCATTTTATCCCTTTAGTTTAGAAAATGTTAAATTAAATGTAGCGGTTTGTAGTCCATTTACATTTACTTCTTCATCGATTATATCGTTTATACTTATACTATCTATTTGAAAATTTAAAGGTTTTTCTCCAACAAAAATAACACTTTGATACGCTAATATAAATTGTTCTATTCTGTGCATATAGTTAAAGAAATCTTTATATGTAGTATCATTTTTTAGATTTAGTATATAATAGAGTTTTATTTCTAGTTCATAGGTATTTAAAAACCTATCACTGTTTATTTCATTAAATGTTTGAGAGGTTGGGTTTATTCTTATAGACCTATTGCCTTGCCTTTTATACTCTTCTGCAAGGTATATATTACAACTCCCTTGTAATTCAGCTGCTAGATTTTTTTGAAATGAGTCTACAATTTCGTCAGAGTAAATCTTTGTAAACGATGTAGCCATTATTTGAACAGACTGTATCGAACTCTTTTATTATTTCTTCGAGTCATTTTTACACTTTTAACACCAGCATTATCTGTATGTTCGTGCTTGCCCATAACTTCTATTTCCCACTCATCATTTTGAGAGGCAGTACTGTTATCTGCTGAACCTTGAAAACGTATTTCAAGCCCGGATGCTAGTTTTTGATAATCTCCATTAACTAACTCATTCGACACTACTAAGTCTGCTTTGAGGTTTTCAGAGTTTTTAACATAGACAGAATATTTAGCTGTTCCAATAGCTCCAGCGGTAGTTATTATAACTTTCATTCTGTCATATGTTCCAATGTATTCTCCTCTCGTGTCAACGATGTTTAGAGAACCACTAACTGATACTTTTTTGACATTCCCTTGAGACATATCCCCAGAGGATTGATATCCTAGTTTAACTGCTCCAGAATTTAAATCTTCTATATTTTTTTCATACTCTTCTTCTAAAGCAATAGCTATTTCGCTTTCTGGTTCGTGTGCCTTAATCATAAAAGCTGCTGCAATTAAAGCAACAGTTCTTTTTACAAAAAAGTCATATGTGCCGTCTGGCAATACAAACATTTCTTTAGGTAGCGTTGCATCTACTTTAGATGTAAAAAACGCACTTGCGTTAGCTATCATCCTATTTTTAAAAGTATTATTATCTTCTCCAGCCTCCATTAGTAAGTCTGAGGGATTATTAGCGGAATCATAATAATACACGACGTCGTTTGATGCGTCATAATACCATTCGTCATTAGCGTCTAAATCAGACAACTGCGACTGAGCACTACCTAAGTTTTTTCCATTTGCAAACAATACTGTAACTAATCCACTATTATTAGCTTTGTATAAATTAGATGAATGTGTTACCCAACCATATATTTGAGCTTTAGAGTCAAACTCATCTATATTAGGATAAACATCATACAAGTCTCTTTGTGTTATATAATTAGCCATTTTCTATTGTTTCCAGTGTTCTTAACCACCAACCGTAATAAAATCTTTTTTGCTCCGGTTTATGATTAACTAATTTACTATAATAATCTACTCTATATGCACAAAATCTTTTAACTGAAAGACCTTTAGCTGCTTTTAAAGTTTTTGGACCTATAAGGCCGTCTACTTCTATAGGTATTACACTCTGTGAATTTATGGCTTCTTGCAATATTTTTACAGCTCTTTTTTGTCCGGTGTTTATAACGCAGTCAAAATAAGCATATCTTAAAGCATAAGGGAGCTTATCTACTTTAGCCGGTACATAGTAGTCGTCATAGTAAATTTCTTTAGCTTTTTCCAAAGTAAGATATTTAATATTTAAATGAGGGTAGAACCTTTTAGTAATACCGTATTTTGTCTCTCCACCTAAGTCAAGAGCATCGTTATTATACCCACCCTCATTGTGAATTACTTTATCTATTATTTTATCTGCGTCTTTATTCATATCTATATTCCAATAAAGATTCAGCAAAAATATTAGGAAAATATGATGCATTTAATAATATACGCATATTATTCTCCTAAATCTTCAAAAGCTTTTAAATATCCTTGTTGTTGTTGAATTAAGTTAAATACTTCTTTTCTTCTGTTTTCAATCTCAACAGCTTCATTTTGAAGTTTATTAAATTGCTCTACTAAAGATTCTAAAGCTTTAGTTGCTGTTTCTTTAAGTTCCTTTTTATTTCCTTTTTCTTTTGCCACTGTAATCTCCTAGTTTCAATTTTGGCTTTGATGCCAGTTTTTGTTTTACACTTTTTCTTTTCATACCGAACAATTTTTTTGGTATAAAATTTTTTGCTGATTCTTTTGTTACATTGCCGTTCACGAATATCTTCTCATTTTTATTCTGGTTTTTTTTGAATAGCTCGCCTTTTGTTTGCCAGCTTTTGTTGCCTTGCGTTTTTTCCTAGTTTCATAAGCATATTCTGAACTAGACATAGATTTTATTAATCTAGAAGGCAAATATCTTTCTCCGGTTTTCTTAGAAGGTTTACCAGACTTTGTAGTCCATTTTTGCTTAGTCCATTTTTTTAAACTTTTTTGAGATTTTTTTAAAGCCATTATCTGTAGCCTCCGCCTTTAGCCTTATATTCTCTAGCTAACATTTGTGCCTTGCGTGCTGACCACTGTCCGGGCCTACCGCCTTTACTACCAGCTTTAATTTTTTGGAATAATCTTTTACGCATTGCTGGTTTTGTATAATTACCAGCTTCATTGACTCGAGATTTAGTTTTTGCCATTATCTAATCTCTCTTCTTATTTTATTTAAAATTTCTTCTTCGTTAAATTTCATTGATATTCCAGCTTCAAATCTAATCTTTTCTACGCCTTTTTCAAAAATTATAATTGTAGGAACTACAGATATTTTCCATTCTTTTTTTATAACTGCACCTATATCTTTATTCATTAAATCTATTTCAGCTACATAGCAATCTTTAAGTTTTTCTATTTTTAGTCTGCTATTATAATTCCAAGATGCGTTTACTTGAACTACAGCACAGTCTTCTAAGGTCATTAGCTGTATATCTTGAAACGTTCTAAGATTAACTGACTGACCCGATAAAGAAGATGAGCAAGCAAATAAAGCAAAACCATACAACAAGCATTGTTGTAAAATATCTTTTATCTTTTTCATCTGTTAGTCTCCTCATTAGTTGTTATTCATATTAAGTAGAGTTTGATTAATACTTTTAGTGTCTTCTTTAATATCATCCACTTTTTCTTCTAATTTATCTACTTTTTCTTCAGTATTCAATATAGATTCTCTAACCATTTGGTCTTTCAGTTCATACTCCATACGTGATACTTCTGGTTCTGGTAATCGCTTTGCCTCTTCTATATCAGACTGCAAGGAATACCATAAACCAACGACCATAGCAATAGTTACCGCAATACTTATAGCAGTTTCTATGCTGAGTGTAAATTTGCTGTCTTTGCCGATTTCCATTTTATTTCCCTTTTATTTATTATAGTTATCCGATTATTATGGTAAAGGTGGTCCACCGCCACCAAAGTTTATTGTTATGTCACAATCATTGTTTGTTACACCGTTGTTAGTAAAAGTTATTGTGACAGTACCAGTACCGTCTTTATTTGGCTGGTGTATACATTTAAATCTCATATATAGCGTTCCAGATGTATGTGCTATAGTTTCTGGTAAGCTAAAAAAATTTGCACTTGTTCCCGGGTCTCCGCTTGTTGAAAGAGCCACTTGAAAAGTAATTACTGGACTACCAGTAGTTGTTCTACTAACAGTAGTGTTTCCACTACCACCAGTTAAGCTAATAGTTTTTAAAGCAGATATTTCAGTACCGCCATTTACTCCAGACATTGTAAAGTCTGCTGGAACATTGCTCCAAGATGTACTCACTAAGTCGTGGTCATAATTATAAAACTCTGTCATAGCGTGTGGAGCAGAGCCGTCTGGTCTGTCTGCTGCAGCGTTAGCAGTATTAATAGTTGCTATAGTGCCGTCAGATGCTTCTTTCAAAGATATTGAGCCAGAATCTCCTAATTCAGTTCTAATATCTCCCATTGAGATTTCTCCTGATGCTGGTAAAGCCATTACTTCTTTAACTCCTCTATTTCTGCTTTAAGCTCTTTAATAGATTCAATTAACAATGGTACTAACTTTTCGTATTGTACTGTTAAATAGTTTTCTCCAGATATTGAGTTATCTTCTCCGTCATTATCAAATGGAGCTAAATCAACTGCTTCTGGTTGTACTTCTTCTACATCTTGTGCATACACACCAACATAGTCTTTATCCATATCGTACTCTGCTTTTTCATTAGCAAGTTCGTTCCAGTTATAAACAAATCCAGATAACTTGCTTACTTTATCTAAAGCATTTTCTATAGGGCGTATATTCTCTTTTAATCTTTTATCTGATGAGAAAGCAACAATATCATTAGTTGCGTGTATCATACCATTAGTTCCATTAGCAGAAGTATTAACTCCTAAACTACCAGCATCTAAATCTAATCCGTCTCCATCCCAAGTTCCTCTAATAGCATTACCAGCACTAAATCTAATTTGATTAGCTCCATTGCGATAAAAACCTAAATCAGTATCAGCAGCAAAAGAAATTGCTGGAGCTGCTGCACTACCACTTGCTGCTCTAAATAAAGCATCACCAGTAATACCTTGAGTTGCTCCGTCTACAAAAAATCCATTGTCTGCTCTAATATATCTTGGTGTATAAATATTCTTATTAGTAGACTGATTAATTCTTAACCAAGTAGTATCGTTAGTTCCAATATCTCCTACTGTTGTACCATTGTTTTTAAAATAAAGTCTTTCAGTATTATCAGTAGCGTTCATATTGACTGATTCTTCAAATGTTATAATACCAGTTACACTATCATCAGCATCACTTCTTAAAAAGCTACTACCTTGTACTCCGTCTAATGTGTCAGCGTCAAAGCCATTTCCACTACCCTCATCTGCAGTAGTTATAAATCTTACCCAACTTTGTGTACCACTACCATTTGTTTTTCTTCCATAAAAGTTTTGGTCATAAAAACTACCACCAATTTGCATACTATAATAATTGCTATTGTTACTATGAGTTACAGCTAATATGTGTTGATAGCTATTATTTGTTATAGGAAAACCCTCTCCAGTTGTACCACTCGCAGTTTCGTGAAATCCAGACTCTATTCTACTTGTTATGTCATTACTAACAACTGAATCTTGTCCAAAAGTTGCTGGCATACGAGCTGAAGAAAAAGTTCCACTTGTAATTTTACTTGCAGCTAAACTAGGTATCCTTGCGTCTGCAAAAGTACCAGAAGTAATTTTAGAAGCTGCTAAATTAGCTATCCTAGCTGCTGCTACTGTACCAGAAGATATATTGCTACCATTTAAAGAGCTTGATGATGTTAGCTTTGCGTCTAATTGTGTTTGTATAGCAGATGTTACTCCGTCTACATAATTTAATTCTGCTTTGGTAGCAGTAATACCTAAGTTAGTTATTGCATTGGCTTGTTGTGTGCCAGTTAATCCTTGTGAAGATGTATCTACTCTTAATCTATTTCCTAATGAAGTAGATGTTGTTGTTGCGAAGTTAGCATCATCTCCTAAAGCTGCTGCTAATTCGTCTAATGTATTCAAAGCTGCTGGAGCTGAATTTACTACACCAGCTACTTCTGCGTCTACATACGCTTTAATACTTTGTTGTGTGGCTAAATGTGTTGCACTATTTGACGACATATCATCTTGATCTTTTATAGCACTACCACCTATTGTTCCATTTACTGTTAAGTTTTGTGCAATAGTAACATTACCATTACTTGCAACATATAATCTTCTAAGTCCAGCAGTAACTAATGATATTTGGTCGCTACCTAAAGTTGCTCCATCTCCAAAAGTAATAGCTGCTGGAGCAGTACCAGTTTCTGATTCGTTTACGATACCTTGTACCATAATATATCCGTCTGCAGCTAGTTTTGGATTGCCAGTTAAATAACTTGATGTATCTGTACTGCCTATATTAACTCTACCAAATGCTACTGTATCTGATGTTCCAACAGATTGTCCAATAGATATAGTAGAATTACCAGTTCCAGAACTAACACTTACACCAGTACCAGCTATGTTAGTTGTTACTGTATTAGTATCAGTTACTGTTTCAGTAGCAGTTGCTATTCCAGTCACATGACCATAAGTATCTAATGTGATGTCTTGTATGTAAGTTCTACCACTATTGTTAGAAGATGTTTGAGATGAAGTATCACTATGTGAAAATGTAGTTCCAGATAAATCTAATCCAGATCCAGCTGAGTATGTAGTATTGGTGTCAGTAACTGTTTCTGTTGCAGTTGCTATTCCAGTAACGTGTCCATTGCTATCTACTGTAATATCTTGTATATAAGTTCTACCACTATTATCAGATGATGAAGCTGCTGATATATTTGGGTGTGCAG
>MDSW01043419.1_pt1 | contig 33087 bp, 14 predicted proteins | sample 811171 | NCBI WGS metagenome assembly MDSW01 (sample SAMN05326641, study PRJNA326480) | marine metagenome | isolation source: seawater | place: Atlantic Ocean: North West | collected 2012 | reverse complement strand
GGGGTTGGCGAGGGGGGGGGGCAGCGTCAGCGCCGGTCGCGGTGGGGGAGGGGGCGTCGCTTTTGGGTGCGCCGCGGGCGTCGAGGGGAAGCGCGTCGTCCGGGAACGGTCCGGGGGTCGTCCGGGAGCGGTCCGTCCGGGCCCGCGCGGTCGTCATCGACGCGCGTCCGGCGGTCCTCGCGTGCCCAACGCGCGTCGTCCGACGCCGTCGGCGCGCGCGCGGAGCTCCGCGCGCGCTCGCGACGCGCGGACGGGACGCGCCGCCGGTCGACGCCGCGTCGCTCGGGGGGAGAGGGAGGCGCACCTGACGACGAAGCGTGCGGGACGGGTGCGAGTATGCCGCGCCGAGCGATCGAGGGTTCCGAGAAAGCTGGCCTGGGCGAGGCGAATCCGCGCTTCTGATTGGTCGACGCCGCGCCCGGATCCGGGGCGGAAGTCCGAGCGGACGACCGCGCGGATCCGGCAGACGGCGCGTTGAAACCGTACGAGCGGAATTCATCGCGGCGTTCGCTTTCGCGCTGCATCGCGAGAGTCGATCAAGCTCACAAGTAGTCGGTCGATCAGGAAACCCCGTTTCGAAACGACGACGCTCGAGTGCGTGCGTTTCGCCCGGTGGAAAATCTCTTCGTCCGAGGGTTCTTCACTCAGCGGTCCCGCATAACGCTCCCGAGCCGGTGACGCACCGCCTCCGATATCGCGCGGCCCTCGTCATTCTGACGCGTGCGACATCTCCCCTCGTCCGGAACTATGGGCATCCCCACCGACGCGACCCCGCTGCTCGGCGCCCGACGCGATGACAACAAATCTTCCGCGCGGGCTTTGCGTACTACACGGCCGTCGTGGTCGCGACTCTGATCCTCGCCGTCGCGGCGATGGGCTCGATCACCGCCGCAAACACCACGCGGATCGCGAAGGTGGGCGGCGCGTGGATTTACAGCAATCCCAACGCGTGGTTCCCCAACTGGGGCGCCACGATGTCCGACCCCCCCGACGGCGAGGGCGCGGGCCGGTTCACCTTGCACACCTTCTGCAAGACGCGCGAGGTGAAGAAGAACCACGCCGACTTCTGGCTGGACGGCGAGAAGGAGGCGTACGTCGTGCGTCACAATTACGGCTCCCCGAACTTCTTCACGCCCGACGACGCGATCAAGATGGAACGCGTCATCCTCAACGCGACGAGCGGCGAGAGAGGATACGTCGTGAACACGGGCGCGGTCGATTACGAATTCGGCTTTGCGCTGCGAAACAAAGAAACCGGCGAGTGGCTCTACGAAATCGGCGAGGGCTCCGAGGCCATGGTGTACAACGAGCCGTGCATTCAGCAGTTCGGTTCGTACTGGAACCGCGTCCGCACGTCGCAACCCGACCCCTCGGACGTGGAGTACGTCCTCGGCACGTGCGAATCGAAGTGCGCGGCCGACTACTTGGACACCGCGAACCAGCTGCGGTACGACGCGGGCGTCATCCCCCCGGCACCCGGCGAGTTGATCGTCGGCAAATCCGACGACGCGCGCCTGTTCACGCTGCACAGCGCCGTCTTCGGCACGTGGATCCGATCCGCCGCGTCCAGGGACACGAAGTTCGGCGAAAGCGAACGCGAAGCGCGCCATATCATCGCGCACGTGGACGCGTACGGCCCCGACCTCAGGTGGAGCGCGGGCTCGGCGTACCTGTTGATGGCCCAGATCAAGGTGGTGAAGAAGGCCAACGACGACATCGCGCTTTCGGTCGTCGCGACCAAATACCACGACTGGGGCTCGGAGTGCACCACGAGCGGGTGTTCCGCCGCGGTGTACGACCTGACCGAGATGTGGTACAAATCTGAAACGACGGCTTGGGCCAAATCTGACGGTTCACCTTCCCGCCGGTTGGCCGCTCCGCTCTTCACTCTGGGTGAGAAGGGCGACACGAGGGTCAGGTTCCACGAGCTTCAGTTCCAGGACGACGCTTACTTGACTGAGACGATCTTGTTCGAGAACAACACGTGGGGAAAAGATTTGGACGCCCGTCGCATTTCGCCTGTCTCTGGAGCCATCGCCGGTAAGTTGTGGTGGGGAGGCAAGTCGATACGGAACTACCACCCCATGGCTGACGAGACGTCGCCGAGCAACGAAAACGAGAAAACCTGGATCTGGGCCGTCCTCGGCGGGGGTGGGTGCGGCCGCAGCGGCTCGCAGGCGTCGGCGGTTTGCGTGACGATGACAAAGATGAAAATCTTCGTCGCCCCTGACGGGTCCGTGATGGCGCGGAACATGGGGAGCAAGAAAGACATCGGCATCACGGCGGAGTACGTCGCGGCGAACCGCGGCAACTTGGACGTCATCAAACTGAAGATGCCCATCGGCGCACTCTTCAACCAAGCGCCCATCGTGCCGACGACCGCGACCCGGGCCTCGACCGGGGACGTCGGTGTCTCTGGGATGAAGTATGTCCTCGCTCCGGAGATGGTGCCGTCTCTCGCTGGCATGGACGTCGTCGGGCTGGAACTGGAGTCCTCCGCAGGATCCGCGGCGCAAGGATTGCTTGGGGAGAAAATGCCCGCCGCCAAGCTCGGGCAGTCCTCCTCCTCGGGTCTAGCGTACGAGTACCCGCACCACTTCAACCACGAGTACCCCGGCACGTCCGGTTGCGAGGCGACGTGTGAGGCCGACTCCGTCACCGCCTCAGCATGCGCGTCGATGTTTTACTGCGAGTGGTATCAGGACAAGTGCTGGTCGAAGGTGGGCACCGCGCCGTGCCCGGAGTCGGAAGATGAGCTCAACCAGTACCTCGACGACAACCAGATCGACAGCCCCCGCGAAGACCCCATCGTCTGCACCGTCGAGTGCGAGTACGAGACTCGGACCGAGTGCTCAGCGGATCCCATCTGCGTTTGGAGCGGCGAGGCGTGCTTCTCTAGGTTCGGGGAACCATGCCCGGTCGAGTAGGGGCCTCACCTACTGACGCGTCCCATCGTAGACTTTCAGAGGAAGGCTTTTGTTGTGATAAAAACCGGTCGAGCTAATAATAAGGTAGACTACAGTACGAGTAGCTAGACGTCTGGCGGTTGGTTCGTCACAACAGCCTGTCCGGACTGAGCCCCTGGTCGGGCCTGAGCCCGTGCCGGTTCACGACCATCGGGTTCGCGCCCTTGCGCACGAGGTACTCCGCGAGCTCGCGGTACTCGTACGCGTGCGCGAAGTGCATCGCCGTCTGCCCCTGTTCGTTCTGCGCGTCCAGGTCGGCGCCCGCGCGCACGAGCGCCTTGACGATGCGCTTGCGGTTATTCTGCGTCGCCACGGCCAGGACGGAGTTCCCGCGCGCGTCCCGCGCGTCCACGCGAACCGCCCCGGACGCCAACATCGCCTCCACCTCCGCGTGGCGGTTGTTTCGAACCTTGCTGAACACGGGGTGGGTCGGCGCCGAACCCGAACCGCCCGGAGGACCCGCGAGCGGCGAAGGAGGCGGACCCGGCCCCGCGGAAACCATCGCCCGAGCGGCGCCTTCTTCTCCGCGAGACGCGCGTCGTCTCCCCGGCTCTCCGGCGCCTCCCTCCCGTCCCTCTCTTCGCGCCGCCTCCTCGTCCCTCGCCTCGAGCTCCTCCTCCGCCTCGGCGAGGTCCCTGGCCATGCGCTCGAGCTTCGCCTCCGCCTTCGCCAACGCCGCGTCCTTCTCCGCGAGCGACGCGCGCGTCCCCGGGGAGGCGGCGGCGTCATTCGCAGACCGCTCTCCGAAGCGCTCGTCGTCCACTCCACCCTCACCGCCTCCGCCGCGCCCCTCTCGTCTCGTCAGGACGCGCGCGAGGCGCTCCTCCAGCGCGGCGACGCGCTCGCGTTCCGCCTGGAGCGCCGCCCTTCGCTCGGCCGCCTCTTTCGCTGCGTCGCCCTCGGCGACGCGCGAGGATTCCTGGTACTCGCGGAGGCTCTCCTCCGCGCGCGCCCGCGCCGCCTCCGCCTCCTCGCGCGTCCTTCGCAACTCTTCGAACGCCCTCTCCTTCTCCGCGAGCTCCGCGGCGAGCCGCGCGAGCGCGTTCGCGTCCTCCCGGCTCGTCGCGGTCGCGTCGCGGAGCTGCGATTCGAGCGCGTCGCGCGCGTCCCGGTCGACGGTGGCGCGTCGGTCGCTCTCCGCCGCCTCGGATCTGAGCGCCGCGACGAGCGCCTCCGTCTTCGCCTCGAGCCGAAGGCGCTCCGCGTCTCGCTCCTTCTCTCGCTCCTTCTCTCGCTCCTTCTCTCGCTCCTCGGCCTCGGCCTCGAGCCGCGCCTCGATCGCGGCGGACTCCCGGCGCGCCGTCGCCTGCGTCTCGCGGAGGCTCCGCTCGAGCGCGTCCGCCCTCTCCGCCTCCTCCGCGAGCTTCCCGCGGAGCGCTCGTTCCGCCGCGCCGAGCTCCTCGGAGCGCGTCTCGGCGTCGCGCTTCGCGGCCTCGAGCGCGCTCTGCCTCTCGCTCGCGGTCGCCTCCGCGTCGGTCATGGCTTTGAGCGCGTCGGCGGCGCGGCGCTCCGCCGCCGCCGACGCCCTCGACGCCGCCTCCGCCGCCTCCGTCGCCGTCACCCGCGCCGTCGCCTGCGCGACGCGAATCCGCGCCTCCGCGTCCGTCGCGCGCGCCTCCGCCTCGCGGAGCTCGACCGCGTACGCCGCGCGGAGCTCCGCCGCCTCGCGCCGGGCCTCGGCCGCCTCGGCGACCAACCGGCGCTCGCGCGTCTCGTCGTCCGACGCTCGCGCGGACGCCGACGCCTCGCGCTCGCGAACGGTCGACTGCAGCGCCCTCGCCTCGAGCTCCGCCGCCTCCCTCAGCGCCTCCGCCTCCCGCAGCTTCGCGCGAAGCGCCTCGGCCTCGCGCCGGGACGCCGCGAGGCGCTCCGCGTGGCCCGCCGCGTCGCGCGCGGTCGCCGCCCTGTGCTCGTGCGCTTCCAGCTCCGCGCGTTCGCGCGCCGCCGACGCTGACTCCGCCTCCGCCTCCGCCTCCGCGAGTTTCGCCTCCCATTCCTTCCGCGTCGCCTCCGACGCGCGCCGGAGCGAGTCCGCCTCCGCGCGAAGCTCGCCCGCCTCCGCGCTCGCCTTCGCGCGCTCCGCCTCCGCGTTCGCCGCGTTCGCCTCCGCGTCCCTCAGCGCCTCCGCCTCCGTCGCGCGCGCGTCTCGGAGCTTCGCCTCGAGCGCCGCGACGCGCGCGTCCGCCTCGGCCGCCTCTCCCGACCGCGCCGCCTCCCTCTCCCTCCGCGCGGTGCCCTGCAACTCCCTCAGCGCCGCCTCGCTCCGCGCCTTCTCGTCGCGCTCCCGGTCCAACATCTCCTCGAGCTCCTCCGCCACCTTCGCCGCGGCGACGCGCGACGCCTCCAGACGCGCGTTCGAGCGCGCCACCTCTTCGCGCAGGCGCGCTCGGTGTTCGTCGCGTTCTGAAATCAGCGCTTCGAGTCGCTCGATCTCCGCCGCGAGCGCGGACGAGCGGTCCCTCGCCGCGCGGTCGCTCTCGCGCGCGGACGCCTGGAGCTCGCGAAGCTCCGCCTCCGCGCCCTCGCGAAGCGCCCGCTCGTCCCGAACGCGCGCCTCGAACGCCGCCTCGTTCCGTTCCGCTTCCTCCTGAAGCTTCGAAACGTCCCTCCGAAGCTTCGATTCGCGCGCGGAGGCGTCCGACGTCTCGTCGGCGCGCGTCGCCTCCGAGCCCGCGATCCTCGCGGTGAGAATCTTCGCGCGCGACTCCGCCTCCGCGGCGCGCGCCTCCTCCGCCGCCAAGCGATCGCGCCACTCGCGCTCCTTCGCGCGGAGCGCCTCGCGCGTCTCCTCGATCTCCACCCGAAGGCGCTCCTCGCGCTCGCGCCCGCGCTCGTCGCTCCGTTCGAGGTCGTCCTCGAGCCGCTTAGAGCGCCGCAGGTCCACCTTCTGCTTCGCCTGCAGCGCGGCGAGCTCCTCCGCCGCCGCCGCCGCGCGCGCGCGCCAACGAAGAATCGCATCCTGAGACGTCCCGCCGCCGGTGTCGTCGCCGCCGCCGCCGTGCGAGAAGCGCCCGTCCTCGTCGACGCGGGGGCCTCGAGCGAGCCTCGCGAGGTCCGCCGCCCTGAGCCCCGGGCCCGCCCCGGGCGCCGTGGAATACGACAGCCGCTTCGAGCGCCCGCCGCCGATCGCGTCCCCCGGATCCTCGTCGTCGTACGGCTCGAGCCCCGTCGCGCGCGTGGACGCGAGCGTGCTGTACGACACGACGCTGCTCGCGCCGTCGTCGGAGGCGTCGGAGGCGTCGGAGGCGTCGGAGGCGTCGTCGGAGAACGGCCGCGAAGAGCGGCGGGAGCGGCGAGAGCGGGATCGGGATCCCGACCACAACGAGCTGTCTTCGTCGGACGACCCCCGCGACGCCCTCGCGTCGGGTCGCCTCTTCGGGTCGACTTCGGGTCGGGTTCGGGTCGCGGACGAGCGGCGCGCGAGGGTCGCCGGTCCCGGGTCGCGCCACCGCCGCGGGCCGGGCTCGCCGTCGTCCGAGCTCGATCGGGAGGGGCTTCGCCTCCGCGCCCCGGCTCGCGCGCTCGGGGGTGCTCTTCCGTCCAGCGAGGACGAGGCGCGCAATCGGTCGCGACACGCGCGCAACCACGCGAGCACCATCACGCGCGAGCGTTCGCTCGTCTCCACGTCGAGGCCGAGCTTGCCCATGAGGCGCCACATGCCGAGCGCGCGGAGGCGCTGGCGCGTGTGCGTGTCGCGCTCGGCGGCTCGGCGCTCGTGGTACGCCGCGAGCGCGGCGTACGCGTCGCGCTCGAGGCGCACCCATCGAAGCGCCGCGCGCGCGTCCATCCCGTCGCACGCCGCCTCGACGGCGAGCGCGAGGGCATCGTCGGAGGCGGGGAGCGACGAGGGCGCCGACGGAGGCGCCGACGCCGCGGGCCCGCGAGCGCGCGCGCGCGACGACGACGAAGACGCGTGCGACGACGACGCGTACGACGGGGGGGGGCCGAGCGTCGTCGGAGGGACCGCCGGGTGCCTCGCCGCGCGCGCCCCCGCCTCCGCGCCGAACGGAAGCCGCGCGGACGCGCGGAGCGCGCCGTCAGCGTCCGCGCGCGCGTCCCCCATCCCCGACCGAGCCCGCGCGCCCCTCGACTCGACGAGGCGCGAGGGCGCGGAGTGTGCGCCCCTCGCGAGGGGGGCGCGCGGGCGAAGGAGACGAAATCAAATCTTGTGCACTGCAGCAGCGACGCAGGCGCGCGACGAGGAGGCGCCAATGTTGCGGGGCGCTTCGGACTCGACTCGACTCGACTCGACTCGGAAACAGACCCCGGTTTCGCTTCGCTTTCGAGCGAGCGAATCTCACCGGTCGAGTAAACAGACCTCGGTTTCGTCGGTTCGCTTTCGACCGGGCGAATCTGGTTCGGTTCGACACCGAAGCGCGTCGTTTCTAGAAGCGCCCGATCGAAACCTTGCGCGAAAATATCTTCCAATCGAGGCGTGCACTTTTTGATCCGAACCGGATCGCGCGCGGTTCTCGAGTCATTCACCCGTCGATTCCCTCGGTCGGGGATCTTTTCATCGGTGGGAACGTGTTTCCGCTCGCGCTTTTTCGGAATCCCGCGCGCGTCGCGCGCCGGCGCACGCGCACAGTTGACGGCGCCGACGTGCGCGCGGTGGAGGGACGCCCGGGTTCGACGGCGTTCAGCGTGCACCGAGGCACGTAATCTCTTTTCGTTGCCGGCAGACGAAGGAACTCGCTCGGAAGGGGGGGTTTTCGTCTCACGCGAACGACTCCCAGGGGGGGGCGCCCCCCGGCTGGCCCGGAGGCGCATTCGTTCGCGCGGCGCGAGCCGAGCGAGACTCGCGCGGCCTCCCGCGACCATGGGGGCCGGACCGAAGGCGAGCAAGGCCCCGACGCGGGCGAAGGTGCGTCGCGAGCGCCACGAGGGCGCGGTCGAGGGCGGCGGGCGGCGCGGGGTCCGGGGCGGTGGGACCCACGCGCTTTTTTTCGCGCCGAGCGCGCCGAACGACGCTCACGCTCGCCCCCAACCGACGCGAACGACGCAGGCGAGCGCCGGAAAGGACCGCGCGAGGGCGCCCGCGAAGGAGCGCGCGCAGCGCGCGAAAGACGCGAAGCACGAGGTACGCCGAGCGCCACGAACCCGTCCAGAGGCCGCGTCGCGTCCCGAACCGCGTCGCGTCCCCGAATCCGCGCCGCTCCCGGGAAAATCGCGCCCACCGCGCCGGACCTCTCGGCGCATCGTGCACCGCCTCCGCCGCTTTTCTTTCACCGCGCGTTTCCACCGATTCGATCCTTCGCGCCCCGTCCGTCCGACGAACGCTGACGACGCTGGCCCCGAACCCACGCCCCCGCGTCGCGTCTCTCCGCCCCCCCCTCGTCCTCTCCCCCTCCCCTTTCGCGAAGGCTCAGGCTCCGAACCCTCCCTCGACGCGCGCGCGCGCGGTGTCGTTCGCGAACCCGCCGCCGCCCGACGCGACGCCGGACGCGCCCACCGACGACCAACACCGCCGATCGCGCGCGCCCGCCGCGCGCCCGCCGCCGCCGTTCGTCGCCCCCTACCCGCCCTCGTCCACGCGACAGATGCGATCGTCCTCGGGACCGGGACCGGGACCGGGACCCCCGGGACCCGCGATCGCCACCCACCCCGGGAGGACCGCCCCGGGAGGACCGCCCGCCGCCGCGAAGGCGGCGGCGCCCCGCGGCGGAGCGGCGCGCACGGGGGGAATTTCTCCTCAGCAGGTGGGCGCCGCCGCGGCGACGCGCGCGATTGAGCATCTCGCGGGCGCGCGCGGGTCGCTGAGCTCCTCGCTCTCGGAGCTCACCGACCACCACCACCACCACGCCGCGGGCGTGGCCGCGCCGCCGGTTCTCTTCTCCGGCCCGGGAGGCGGCCCCGGGATGAGCGCGGGGCCCCCGGGATCCCACGCGCACGTTCAGATGTCTCCCGGCGGCGGGTACGTCCTCGGCCCCGGCGCGCGTTGGAACTTCGCGCACGCGGGGTTCCTCGTGGACGTCGAGGAGCGCGTGGGGTCCAAGGATTCTCCTAACGCGGGCGAGAGCGCCGACGGCCCGCCCGCGCGCGCGAACGAGGCGACGAAGGCGGCGGAGACGGAGACGCCTTCGCCGCCCGAGGATGGTCGGCGGTTCGACGACGCGACGCTCGGTTCCGGCGATGGTTCCGATAAGGGTTCGGCGGATCCTTCGGGTTCCGATAAGGGTTCCGCGGATCCCACGGGTTCCGATAAGGGTTCTGATCCTTCGGGTTCGGGTCCTCACGGCGTCGGCGGCGGTCCGGCTCCGTCCCCCGCGCGTCCGCGCTCGGGCGCTCGCGGCGTAGGCTACCTGGTGCACACGATGTCCAGCGCGGCCCCCGCGAGGCGCCCGAGCCGGCGATGCGGCGAGACGCGCGCCGTCTTCGGCGAGCACGCGCACAGGCTCGTGCGCGAGATGATGCTTCGGCAGCAGAACGAGTTCGAGCTCCAGCTCATGGAGCTCCACCGCGTCCTCGAGACGCAGCGCCAGCTGACCAAGGAGCCCAGCCCCCCCAAGTCGGGGTCCGTCGGCGGCGGGAAGGAGGGCCCCCACGGGACCACCGGGACCGGGACGAGCGGCGGCGGGAAGGGCCCCGGTACGGCGGAGTGTCTCCCCGGGTCGCGCGCGTCGCCCGAGTCGGAGGAGACGCGACCGAGGGAGAGCGGCGAAGACGATGCCTCTCGGGATCCCGTCGGCGCCGCGTCGGCGCTCAAGTCCAAGTCCCCGCCCTCGAGCGCGGAGGGGGAGACCGCGACGAACCGGGAGCGTTCGGGCGAGGGGTCGGGCGGCGGCGGGAGCGGCGGCGGGAGCGGCGGCGAGGGCTTGGGCTCGGGCGGGGGCTCGGGCGGGTCCCACGGCGGCTCCGGCGACGTCTCGGACGGCGCGGGGAGCGGCCGCGGGCGCGGCGACGACGCGAATAACGCCGGGAGCGACGATAACAAGGACCCCGGGGACGACGACGGGAGCGGGAACGAGCGCCAGGGGGGGGGCGGCGCGAGCGGGTCGGGGTCGGACGTCTCCGCGGGGGAGCCCAGACCCGGGGAGGGACCCAAGGAGGGACCCGAGTCGAAGAGCCGAACGAACCAAGGAGGAGACCAAGGCCAAGGGTCCCAAGGCCAAGGCCAAGGTTCCCAAGGTCAAGGCCAAGGCCGAGGCCAAGTCGGTTCGGCCTCCGTCCCCCCGAGCTCGTCGGCGATGCCGCCGCCGAGCTTCGCGCCGAGCTCCGCGCTCGGCGCGCTCGGCGCGAGCTCTCCCACGAGCGCGGGGCCCGGGTCGGGGGCGCAGAAACACCCCTGGGGCGGTCCGTCTCAGTCGCACCACCTCGCGGGGTACTTAGGCGCGCACCACCACCACCCGGGGACGGGGATGATCCCGGGGTTCCCGGGGATGTCCCCGGGGATGTCCCCGGGGATGGCGCCGTCGAGCGCCGCCGCGAACCCGTACGCGAACGCGTACGGGACGCGCGCGGCGCCATATCCCCCGGCGCAGGCGCAGGCGGCGGCGACGACGTTCGCGGGGATGATGATGCCCCCCGGGGGGATGCCCATGCCTCTCCACGCGTATTACCAGAGCCAAGGCGGAGGGTACTACGGCGCGCCTCCCCCCGGAGCCGGCGGTTTCGGAGCCCCCGCGGGTCCCGGCGCGCCTCTGAGCTGGGACGCGGCGGTGAAGCTCGCGGCGCGCAAGGCGTTCGACGAGCAGCAGCACCGCCAGCGCGACGCGTACAACCTCGCGACTCGGCCCTGGCGCGAGGAGGGCGGCGGGGACCACCGACCGGGCGACCCGACGGCGGGGGCGGACGCCGCGCACCCGACGACGACGACGCTCACGGGCCCGGGCGGCGCGGAGGCTGCCGCGGCGCGGCGCGCGCATCAGAGGGACGCCGCCGACGCCGCCGACGCCGCGCACCCCGCCGCCGCCGCGCGCGCCGCCGCCAACCCCACCCTCAACCCGGGCGCGGGCGCGGCGTCGACCGAACGTCGACCGAACTTTGACCGGCGCGGCGGCGCGACGGACGCCGCCGTCCCGCGGGGCGAGCCTCCGCCGCCGCGAACCGCGGCGACGACGCACCTCGGCGCGGGAGGGACCGCCGGCGCGGGAGGGGCGCCGCCGACGCGGATGGCGCCCACCCAGGCGCACCTCCGCGTCGCCGCGCAGCAGGAGCAGTGGATGGCGGCGTGGTACCAGCAACACCTCGCGCACCACCAGTCGCTCGGCGCGTCGCAGGGCGTCCCGGGGTCGTTCCCGAACCGGGTGGGGTCCGCGCCGGAGATGAGGGGGGGCGCCGGACCCGGACCCGGACCCGGACCCGGACCCGCCGCGCGGGGCGGGGGGCCCTCGAGGGTGGCGAGCGCGCCGGAACCGACGTCCAAGACGGGTTCCGTTCCCGGCGCCGCGCCCGGAGTCGGAGGCGTCGGAAGCCCCTCGTCGATGCTCGCCGCGTGGGCGGCGATGATGCCTCCGCCGCCGCGGACGGACGAGGTGACGCAGATGGTCCGGGGCGGCGGAGGCGGCGCCGGGGGCTTCTCCGGCGGCGGCGGCGCGCGGGGCGGCGTTCAAAACCACCCGGGAAGAGGCGCGGAGTCTCTCGGGGACGCGTCGACGGCGCGCCGCTTCCACCTCCCCGTGCCGCAGCCCCCGGGGCCGGCGTTTCCGTTCCCCGCGTACCCGGGGAGCGCGTCGGGAGGGCCGCCGCCGAACGGCCAGGTGAGCGCCGTCGTCCAGGACGGAACCGGCGGCGTGAGCGGCGGCGGCGGCGCGCATCCCGGGCACGGCCACCGCCGTCCCGCGACGATGGGTATGGGTCTCCCCGACAACACCGCCGCCGCCGCCGAGATGATGCGCGCCGCCGAGATGATGGCGGCGGCGGCGGCGATGGGCGCCGCCGCGCACCCGACGCTCCACGCGGGTCCCGGCGTTCTGCCGCCCGGGAGCGCGTACCACGGCGTCGTGCCGCCTTGGGGCCACCACCTCCCTCTCCGCGGCGGCGTCGGCGGCGTCTCTCCGATGGCGGGTCCCGGCTCGAGCTCGCCGGGCCCCGTCGGGGTTTCCGGCGCCGGCGGTTTAACGACCCTCGGGTCGAAACCGAAGGCGGGGTTGGCTTCGGGCCTGGCGTCGGACCGATCGGGCGGCCGCGTCGTCGGCATGGGCGCGAAGAAGGGGAAGGGTCCTAAGGGGTCCTCCGTCGGCGCGGAGCGTAAGGGCGACGAGGGGGTGGGCGGCGGGGCGGGTCCGAGGCTCGGCGACGGGGCGGGCCCCGTCGGCGACGGGAAGAAGCGGAAGAAGGGGCGGGCGCTCGCGGAGGAGGAGCACGAGGCGGACGACGCCGGGTCCGACTCGATGATGACGGGCCAGCCCGGGCACAGCGAGGGCGCGCCCGAGGTCACGAGGAAGGAGGAGAAGGGAAACGCGAACGCGCCGGTCAAGAAACCGAGGAGCGAGCGGCCGGGGAAGAAGGACGGTCCGAAAGACCAGTCCGCGGCTGACATCCTCATGTCCATCATGAAGGCGTGAACGAGACAAAAGCGCGTTTCGCGAAGATAACATTCGGGTTCGGGGGGGGATAAAAAAGGAACGACCGATACCGGGAAGGCGCGGTACCGGTACGAAGCAGCGACGGAAAAAGATTTGGGATCCTCGAGCGTTTCGGGGATCCGGGGTACCCGCGGCGGCGACGGCCCTGCGTAAGGGCTGCGCCGAACGACGCGGCGGCGAGCACGAGCGAAGCGGACGCGCGAGCGGAAGGACGCGGGCGTCCTTCTCTCGGCGCGACGGATTGACGCGCGCCTCCGGGGGCCTCGGCTTTTTTTCACGAGCCCGGAGGCGCCGTCCCATTTTCTTAGCCACGACTAGAAGCATAGCGCGTAGATCCTTAGATGCGGCGCCGCTCGGACTCGATCGGCTCGCGGACCCTTAGGCACTAGGCACGTAGCGCGGTCCGCGGGCCTCGTCCGAGCATGAGCGCCCAATATAGGTTGACACAAGAATCCATCATGACAGACAGACGACAAAAAAAGAACGCGCGCCTCTCAGATATGTTCGTAGACTACCGGTATGATAGTACGTAACTCCCCGTCGGTTCCTCCTCCTCCTCCTCCTCCGACTCACGCGTGCGCCACCTTCTTGGGGTCCCTTCGTCTCTCGTCTCCCGCCCCCCCCGCGCGCCCCCCCTCGAACGCGGCGTAGATGGCGTCGAGGCGTCGGCGCTCGCGCGCCGGGACGCTCGGCCGCGCGTCGGCGAGCGCCCGCTCGACGTCCTCCGCCGTCGCGAGCGCGGCGGCGTTTTTCGACGACGGCGTCGCGCTCGCGCTCGCGCTCTCCGCGTCCGCCCTCTTGATCGCCGCGAGCTTCGCGTCCGAGACGAGCGCTCGAAGGTCCGCGCCCGTGAACCCCTCCGTCTTCGCCGCGACCGCGTCGAGGCCGAGCCGCGCCGTCTCGTCAGCCACCGCCGATTCGAGGTCTCGGTCTCGGGCTTCGTCGGCGTCGCCTTCGGGACGATCGCTTCGGGACGATCGCGCCGCTCGCCATCTTCGAATCGCGTCGGGGGCGACCAAGACTTTGAGTATGTCTCTTCGCTCGTCGCGGTTCGGGAACGGGCACGCGACGGTCCTGTCCAGCCTACCCGGCCTCAGCAGCGCCGGGTCGATCATGTCCGGTCGGCTCGTCGCGGCTATTACGACGACGCCGGCGAGGCTCTCGACGCCGTCGAGCTCCGTCAGAAACTGGTTCACGACCCGATCGGTGACCCCCGTCGAGTCCTTCCCGCGGCGAGGCGCGATCGCGTCGAACTCGTCGAAGAACACGGCGCACGGCGCGCACGCGCTCGCGCGCCGGAACACGTCGCGCACGCGAGCCTCGCTCTGGCCGATGTATTTGTTCAGGAGCTCCGGGCCCTTCACCGCGACGCACCGCACGCCCGCCTCCTTGATCGCCTGAAGCGCGACGAGCGTCTTCCCGCACCCCGGCGGGCCGTACAAAAGGCACCCCGTGCGTAAACGCAACGGCGCCGACGCGAAGACCTCGGGCGCGCGGGAAGGCAACGCGAGCGCCTCGTCGAGCTGAGCCTTGACGCTCGCCAACCCGCCGACGCGCGCGATCGGACGGAGCATTCGCACGTTCGAGGAGGCGTCGTCCGAGGGTTCGTCGAGCACGGACCCCGCGCCCGAGCCCGACGCGAGCGCGCGGACGCGCGAGGAAACCAAGCCTCGCGCCGCGCGAGCGAAATCCGAAGCCGTGACGGCGAGCGCCGGGGGAGGGGGCGCGAAGGAAACGGAGGCGCCCGAAGCGCTTCTGAGGGAAGTGCTTCTTCGCGCCCCCTCAGCGCTTGACTCGCCGGCGGCGTCGTCGTTGGCGGCGGTTCGTTCGTCGTCGGCTCGCCGCGTCATCTCCCTCGTCGCGGCTTCGTGCGCGGCGCGCTCGACGAGCCGCGCGACGTCGCTCGCGTCGAACCCCTCCGCGCGCTCCGCCGCGCGCACCGCCGCGCCCGCGTCCAGAACCGCGCCCCGCCGCGCCGCCTCCTCCCGAATCGCCGCCGCCAGACGAAGGCGCGAGTCCGGAGGCTTGAGTTCCGCGTCGCGGTCGAACCGACCGCTCGCGAGCGCCGCCGGCGCCACCGCGTCCGGCGACGACGCCGTCGCGAGCCAAGCGATTCTCGCCGAGCTACTCTTCTCGCCGCCGTTATTCTCGCCGCCCGCCGCGAGGTCGTCCATCGCGTCGCCGAGCGCCTCGGCGACGACGTCCCCCGCGGTGAACCCGCCGAACGAGTGCGTCGTATTCCCGCCGGCGTCGGCGCTCGGCGCGATCGCGTCGAGGTTCGTCAGCGCGACGACGGCGGGCGCGCGGATCGCGGCTTCGCGGATCGCGGCGCGAATCGCTCGTATCGCCGGGCGAGGGTCCCCCGTCGGCGGCGTCGAAACCGCCCCCGAGGCGTCCCCGCCCGAACGAATCGACGCGCAGTCCACCGTCACCACCGCCGCGAGCGTCGCGGGGTCGTCGCGGAGTCGCCGGACGACGCGAAGCGCCGTCGCCGACGCGCCGCTCCCGGGGGGACCCCAGAGGATGAACCCGCCGCCGCGAGGCGCGCCGCGCGGCGCGCGCAAAACCCCGGCAAGGTGGCGAAACGCCTCGGAAGCCGCCGCCGCGGAGTGACCCGCTCGGGACGCCGGAGCGCCGGAAGCGTCGGCGGCGATGACGCTTTCGGAGTATCTATTTTCGGAGTCGTCGGAGGATCGCAGCGGGACCGCCTCCTCGCCGGCGATGGCGGGGTCGACGCGAACCGACCGCGGGAGGGACTCCGAGGACTTCGAGGCGGCGCCGCGAGCCTCGTCGTCTCTCCGCGCGAATGAAACGCTCCCCCGTTCGACAAACAGAGGCGCGCCGAGCTCGACGAGGACGTCCCTCTCGGTCGCTTCGTCCGGGAGAAAAAAGTCCGCCGCGGCGACGAGCGCGACGCCGCCCGGGGCGCGCACCTCCACCTCGAACGAGGCAATTGCGCCGCCGACGCGCGCGTCGACGACGGTTCCCGTCGAGATCGCCACCGCGCCGCTACGCGCGGCGCTCCGCGGGTCGCTCGAGGAGGACGCGAACCGCGCCTGCGTCGCGAGCCACCGCGCGAAGAACGCGCGCGCCGCGCGGTTCGAGTCCGAGGCGGACGCGCCGCGCGCGAGACGGCCGAGCGCCGCGCGATGCGCCGCGCCGAGGGTCCGAGGGTCCGAGGGTCCGAGGGTCCGAGGCGCGGGGGGGTCGCGTCCGTCGACGGGAAAAGAACCCTCCCCGTCGGACCCCGCGGCGGCTTTTTTGTCCGGCGCGCGCGGCGTCGTCTCAGACGCGTCTCGGAAGAGTCTCGGGCGAAGCCGAACGAGCGCGGGTCCCGAACCCGAACCCTCCCCTCCGGACTCGCGGCTCCCGGCTGAAGAACTTGGCCGGACGGCTCGCACGGCGAGGCGCTCGCCCCGCGTGACGCCGAGGCGGTCGCGGAGCGCCGGCGCGAGCGCGAGGTGGCGCCTCGCCACCTTCGGCGCCGCGCAGACGCGGAGCACCGCCGTCCGACCGGAACGACCGGCCGGACCGTCCCCCGGCGACGCCTCTCCGAGGACGCGCACCTCGACGAACCCGCCGGGCGACGCGCCCGGAATGTCGTCGCGGATCGTCGCCGGAGACGCGAACGCGCACGTCGTCGGCGCGGCGGCGACGGAGGCGGCGGCGGAGGAGGCGGCGGCGGAGGAGTCCACCACGGAGTCCACCGAGTTCACCGCGGAGTCGTCCGCCGCGGGGCGCACCGCGCGCGGCCACGCCGCCACGACGCCGCGGCACGTCCACGCGCGGAGCGTCGTCGCGGCGCCCGAGGCGGCGAACGCGGCGGAGGACTCCGTCGCGGCGCCGTCGAAGGGTTTCGTCGCCGCGAAGGTTTTCCTCGTCGCTTCGACGGGCGTTTCTTCCGTCGCTCCGTCTCCGTTCGTTTCCTTCGCTCCGTCTCCGCCGTTCTTAACGGTATTCGGCGCCCAGGGCGCGATCCTGAGCTCCGTCTCGAGCCCGATCCTGGCGACGCCCCCCGGCGCGCTCGGGCTCACCCTCACCGCCTCGAGCCGGATCGGGGCCCCGTCCGGGGTTCCGAACCCGCTCGTCGGGTAGAAGGGGAACGCCTGCCCCTCTCGCGCGACGCCGATCTGCCTCAGGAGGTTTCGCTCGACGTCCGCGGAAGCCCTCACGACGGCGTTCCAGTCGCTCTCGCGCTCGGGGGCGACGTCCACGGACGCCGCGACGGGCGCCATCGGCCGCCCCGCGACCCTCACGAGGGTTCCCGCGGCGAGGCCGAGGCAATCCGCGAGCGCGGCGGGGACGTCGAGGACGGACGCGCCGTCGGCGGAGATCGCCCCCGCCCACGCGACGACGAAGCGACATCGCGACGAGGACGCGGCGTCGACGAGCGACAACGGGGTGAGCCGCAGCGGGAGGGGGAGGCGCGGGTTCGCCGCCGAGAGGCTCGCGACGACGGGCGCGGGGAGGGCGACGAAGCACGTGCGGTCGTTGACCAGGCGCACGGGCAGGTCGACGCCGCGACCCGCCGTCGACGAGCGGCGGGCGTCAACGAGGGACTCGCCGATCTCCATCCGATCTCCGATCTCCGAGGGTCCCGGGCACTCAGAAGCGGTACGGCACCTTCACGACCGGGGCCTGCTTGGGGTTCTTCTTCGGCTTGGGGCCTCTGACCTCGACCTCCGCGTCCGGGGGGGGCTTGACGACGAGCATCTTGCCGCCGCTCTGCGTCGCGCGGCGCGCCGCCTCGAGTTCGTTCTTCAGGTTCACCTCGCGCGTCATCTCGTGGCTCGCCCTCGCCGCCGCGACCGCCACCTTGGGCTTGAACACGAACTTGCCCTTCTTCTGGATCGCCTTCTTGCCGTTGCTGTTCACCCGGGGGGCTTTCTTCCCGAGCTTCGCGGGGCGCTTACCCTTGGACGTCAGCGCCTTCTGCGGCATGAACGCGACGCGCGACGCGAGGGACGGACGGCGGGGAAATCGGCGGACTCCGAAGCGGCGACGAGAATGACCTAACCGGAGGAGACGCGTCTCCGGGCGCGAACCGGGAACGGGGGGCGAGACCGCGACGCGCGAGCGAACGCGACGGGCGCGGCGAGACCGGGTGAGCGAAAGAGGGCGTCTCTCGGCGTCTCGCGAAGTGGCCCTCGGGGGCGAACGTCGTGCACGAAAGAGCCCCGCGAGATGCAATTTCCGCGCCCGGCGCTCAAACCACGAACGACGTTCGCGCGCGCGTTGTTAAAAAGTGACGACGTCCAAGCGCATAGCGTCTCTCAAGGCACTCGGACTGTCGCGCGCGCTCGCGCCGCCATGGCGCCTCCCTTCATCCCCTTCGACGCGGAGCCGCACGGGCACTGGCCCCTCATAAACGACGACGGCGGCCTCGCCCTCCTCCTCATCGACTTCCAGCGCGACTTCCTCTCCCCCGACGGGTACTTCGCCGCCGCGGGCTACGACGTCGCGGAGGCGCAGAAGGTCGCCGCGACGGTCCGCCCCCTCCTCCTCGCCGCCAGACGCGCCGGCGTTCCCGTCTTCCACACGCGCGAGGGCCACCGCGCGTCCCTGCGCGACCTCCCGCGGTACAAGCGCCTGAGGAGCGCGGAGGCGGGCGCCGCCGTCGGCGCCCCCTCGCCCCTGGGCGGAGGCTTCCTCACGCGAGGGTCGCCAGGGTGGGAGATCGTCCCCGAGCTCGCGCCGACGCCGGACGAGGAGATCTTCGACAAGCCCGGGTACGGAGCGTTCACGGCGACGGACCTGGACCACTGCCTGCGCTGCGTGGGCGTGCGCAAGCTCGTCGTCGCGGGCCTGACGGCGGAGGTGTGCGTGTCGAGCACGGTCAGGGAAGCGACGGACAGGGGCTACGAGTGCGTCGTCATGCGAGACGGCGTCGCCGCCACCGATCCGAGAAACCTGGGCGGCGCGCTCGGCGCGCTGACGTGCGAGGGGGGAATATTCGGCTCCGTCGCCGACGTCCGAGTCGCGATCGAGGCGCTGGAGAGGCTCGCGGGCGAAAGAGAGACGCGGGAGACGCGCGAGTGAGGAGAGAGGACGCGCGACGCGCGAGAGTCTCCGCGAGGGGAGAAGGGCGCCGGAAGCCGCGAGCGGCGCGAACGCGGTCGAAACGACCGAGTCTCTTTTTATATCCGTGCGCGTAGGGGTGCCTACTCCAAAATATGCGCGAGCGACGCGGAGGGGTCGTCTCCGCGCGCCGCTCGATACGACTCGACCCACGCGCGCTCGTCGCGGCGACTCGCGATCACGGAGGGAAGCACGCGACCCAGTAGTGCCCCGGCGTTTCGTCGCGTAGCGATCGGAGCTTCGCGAGGTGCGCGCCCCTCGTGGTCGCGACGGCGACGCCGTCGCTCGCGTGCTCGGCGGCGAACGCGGCGTACTCGGATTCGATCCGTCGCCGCATCGCGGACGCCGCGCTCGGGTCGTTCACCGCGTGCTTGTCCGCGCGGTTGTGCACGCCCGGGTCGATCGCGGTGAGGTCGACGAGGAGCACGGGGAGGGCGTCCCGCTCGATCTTCTCCGCCGCCCGCCGCTCGGCGTCTCGCCGCGCCTCGTCCGCCGCCCGCCGCTGCGCCTCCGCCTCCGCCTCCGCCATGGCGCGCTCCGCCTCGATCGCCGCGGAGTCGACGCGCGCGAACGTTCCCTCGGGGACGTCCGCGCGCTCCCAGTCGTCCTCCGAGTCCGACATCGCCGAGCGCCCCGGCCGCGCGGGCGCGAGTGGGGGTCGGGAATCGTCCGCCGCGCGCCAGACCCCGCCCCCCGCGCGCGGAAAAGTACAAACGTGCGAGTTCGAGTGGGCGGCGCGGGCGGCGCGCTATACCAGTATTGATGACTTGCTGAGGGTGTCCCGGGTTCAAATCTTCTTCACAGCTTCGAGCGCGCGGCGCGCGCCATGAGCGGCACGGACCGAACCGTGATGACCGCGGGTCCTCTCCTGGACATCGTGGACGACGAGTGGCGCGCGGACACGCTCCCCGAGGACGGTGCGATCTCGCGCGCGGGAGCGCCTCCACCGCGACGCCCGCGCGCCCCCTCCCTCTCGGACGCCCCTTTCTCTCGGCGCGTCCTCCTCCCCTCTCACGCGCCCCCCGCCCCCTCCCCCGCGCAGACATCCAGCTCCCCCCCGGGGTCACCCCTCCCACGGACGAGGCCGAGGAGACGAACCAGGCGGAGCAAGACGCCCCCGAGAAGTGGACCGAGCTCGGCCTCCACACCATCGCCCAGTAGTGACGCGCGGGACGGGACCCCGAAGCCGGATCGACGCGAAGATGACGATCTGCCCTGCCCCTCTCGGGGACGACGACTACGACGACGGTTTGTATAGGACCCTATAGCTTCAGCCTTTTCGCTTCGAGAGGAGGGAGGGATACGTCGCGGTCGCGATAGCATAGTCGGGATACGTCGCGGTCGCGGTAGCATAGACGCATCACGTTCCATTTCACCTCCGCGCTCCGCGCTCCGCGCTCGCTCACGCGCTCGTTCGCGCCGCGGCTCCGCTTCATTTGCACGCGGTGAGCAGAGAGTTGACGACGTGGACGCACAGCTTCAGGTCCGCCTTGACGCCCGCGGGGGTCTCCGCTTTTCCCGCGCACTCGTGCAAGCCGCTCATGACCACCTCCAGGATGGGTCGCACGTGCGCCGCCAGCTGCGGGTCGCTCGGGTCCACCGCGAGGCACGAGTCCCTGATCCATGCGAGCTTGAGCGGGGCGTCGTCCTCGAGGTCCGAGCTCAGCTGCTGCGCGAGGGACAGGAGGACGCCCTGCGACAGCGCGGGGGCCGACCCCCCGAACGCGGCTTCGCGCTGGTCCTCCGCCGCGCCGCACGTCCACGCCACGGTCTCCACGCTCGACATCCCGAGCGCCTTCGTGAACGCGCCCTCCAGGTCGCCCGCTTCGACCATCCGACCGAGCTCCACGGTCGGGTCCATCGCGCTCTCGAGCTCCGCGAGCGAGGGCGCGCCGCCGCTGGGCCCGCCGGCGAGCGATCCGCCGCCGCCGCCGCCGGACCCCTGGCCCTCGGCGCCGGACGCGAGCAGAACCTCCGCGGCGACCCTGACCTCGGCGGCGGCGCCGCGGAGGGACGTGACCAGCGGCCCGACCTCCGCGGCGACGGCGTTCTCCTTCTGCGTGTACAGCTCCGTCGCGAGGTCGTCCATCCCGCGCTCGAACGTGCCGCGGACCTGGTCGAACATCTCCGCCGTCGCCGCCTCGAACTTGGGCACGACGACGGAGGACATCGCCTTCTCGAGCGCCGCGGGAAGCGCCCTCGCCATCGCCTTCTCGTCGCCGCCGGTGCCCTGGCCGCCGGAGGCCTTCTTGATCTCCGCGGCGACGACGGGGGCGAGGGACTTGAGCTCGCGCTTCAGGAGCTTCTCGATCTGCACGGGGAGGTCCCTGGTGATGGCCGCGGAGACGGCGACGAGAAGCTGCTTCTGCCGCTCGCGCTCCGCCGCCTCGCGCGCCTCCTGCTGCGCGGCGACGAACCCGGCGAGGTCGTTGTAGATGCTCTCGCGAAGGCCCGCGAGGGACGCCTCGAGGTGGTGGTGCGGCGGCGGAGGCGGGTGGTGCGGGTGGTGGTGGTGCGGCGGCGGAGGTGGCGGGTGGTGGGGGCCCGGGGGAGGCGGGCTGCGCGGCGGCGGCGGCGCCGACTTGGGCGCCGGGGGAAGCTTCGCGGGCGCGGGCGGCTTCTCCGGCGCCGGCTTATCCGCGGTCGGCTCGACGTCCTTCGCGCCGGAGGCGACGCGCATGAGCTCCGTCGGGCTCAGGAGTTTGCTCGGGGTCTTCTCGGCGGGCGCCGGCGCAGGCGCCGGCGTCTTGACGCCGGCGCCGGCTCCCGCGGGAATCGCCACCGTCGCGTCCTCGTCCTCGTCCTCCGCGTCGGCGTCCTCCTCGTCCGACTCGTCCTCCTCGGCGACCAAGGCAGACTCGTCGTTCCCCCGCGCGGTCTCGGGGCGGCACCGGTCGAGGTGCAGGGCGTACTGCTGGATCGCCTGCGTCTGCATGCAGTACAGCTGCAGCGCGGTTCCGGCCGTGGCGTCGACGTCCTCCCCGCCGTCCTCCGCGGCGACGGCGAAGGAGAGCACGGGCATCGTCGCGGAGAATTCCGCGACGTAGTCGAACCCCTCCCCGCTCGAAGCGAGGTGCGCGGCGTACACGACGTTCTTCCTCAGGTTCGAGAGCAGGACGATGTTCGCGCTCGGGTACGCGCACTTCGCGACGCAGTACGTGTCCTCGGCGGGCGCGAACGACAGCCGCTGCGTCTCCTCGGCGCCGACCATGTCCGAGTCGCCGAGCGACCACGTCGCGAGCTCGCGGTTTTCCGCGCCGCCGACGACCAGCGTCCCGTCGCCGGTCCAGAACACGCTGGAGGCCGCGACGTCCTCGAACGCGGTGAACGTGGACGTCTGCTCGAAGCGAGGCAAGGGCGAATCGTCGGGCTCCGCGTCGTCGCCGGGAGAGATCAAGCGCCACACTCGGACGGCGCCGTCGGCGTGCGCGGCGGCGAACGCGGCGCCGCCGGGGGCGACGTCGACGGCGACGACGGGGGATTTCCCGGCCGCCGGCGCGAGGATCCTCACGCGTCCCTCGGATCCGCCGGAGAGATCCCCGCTCGCGCCGCTCGAGAGATCGAGATCGACGGTTTCGGGCGCGCTCTTCGCCTTGGGGTCGACGGCGAGGAGGAAGACGGCGTCGCGGGAGGAGGCGACGACGACGGTTCTGGAGATCCAGTGCACGCGGGGGGGCGCGGCGGAGGGGTCGGAGGGGTCGGCGGGGTCCCGGATCGCGACGTGCGCGATCGGGCGCTCCTCGATGTCGTCGCCCGAGCTCACGATGCGCTTGACGAAGAGGTTGCCCTCGACGCTGAAGGAGGCGAGGACGTCGTCTCGCTTCGAGGGGCTGAACCGCATGTCCGCGATCTGTTGCGCGTGGCCGCGGAGTAAAGCGCGCGTCGCGGTGTCCTTGTGGAGGACGCGGATCTGGCCCGCGCGGAGGCCGTAGCAGATGTACCGCGCGTTCACCGCGATCTGGCAGTACTGCCTGGGGGGGGAAGGGTGATGAGGCGGGGACGGCGTGGCGGGGGCGACGAGGCGTGAAAAGGGGTCAGGATCGGAGGGGGAGGGGCGCGGGGGAAGGCGACGGATTGGCATCGCGACGACGTTCCGGATTGTTGGTTTTCGGCGCCGAACGATCGATCGATCACGTACCTCTCCGCGTACTCCGTGACGTACATCGTGATGGGGGACACCTCCAGCTGGGGCTGTTCCTCACCATCGACGCGGTCGGTGATGTCGTACGTCGCGTCGACGCCCACCTCGAGGGCTCGGCCCTTGGGCGAGGCGGAGGCGCCTGCGGATCGCCACGGGGATGGGTTGGGGGGGGGGCGGCGGGCGAGAAAGTCAGGAAAAAAGACCTCGGCGCGGGCGCGAAACCCGGACGCGATCGCGCGCGGGCGAGCGACGCGAGCGGGCGCGCACCTCCCGCGGAGGCGCCGGCGGCGGCGGCGGCCTGCAGGGCGCGGGCCGCGGCGGTCTCCGACGTGTTCGCCATCGGTGCGTTCGCGTGGATCACGAAGGACCGCGCGCGCGAATTCTGAGTCCCGGACGGCGCGTTCCCGCGCGAAGGTCCGACCGCGCCGCGGCAGCGGGCGGCCGGACCCCTCGTCAGGACAGTAGCCAGAAGAGCCGCGGTCGAGGGCACTACTGCAACTACGGTTCGCTCGCGCTCACGTCCTCGCCTCAGAGGCGTCTGCGCTCCGCCCCCCCCTCTCCCGCGTCGCTCGTCGCGCGCGGGTCTCCTCCGGCCGCGATGGCGTCCGGGTCGAGGCCCCTCCCCGCGGACGCCGCGGCGCAGGTGGCGAAGATGCGCGCGCTCGAGCGCGACATCCTCGCCGCGGCGGATCGCGTCGCGTCCGCGTCCGCGGCGGGGCCCGCGCCCGCGCCCGCGGGCGCGAAGGACCCGGCGTCGGCGGCCCGAACCGGCCTCGAGCGCCTCCGCCGCGAGATCCTCGAGCTCGAGGCGATAGCGGAGGAGCAGGCGCGCCCGAGCGACCGCGCGGCGACGCTCGACGCCCTCGCCGAGCGCGTCGCGTCGCGCGACGCCGTCCGCGACATCCTCCGCGACGCGGTCCTCCGCGCCGCCGCGCCCCCCGAGCGCCGCGGCCCCGCCGAGAGCGACGCCGCCGCCGCGCGCGACACCGCGCGTCGGCGGACCGAGGCCGAGGAGCGCGACGCGCTGCTGACGGTCGACGACGAAGCCGAAGCCGCCTCCTCCGCGGGTGGTCAGGGCGCGGTCGCGGCGGCGACGGAGGCGACGGCGAGCCTCCGCCGCGCGCGCGCGGCCATGGCGGAGGAGCTCGAGAAGGGACGCGCGACGCTCGCGGCGATGGCGGAGTCCCGCGCGACGCTCAAAAAAACCGGGGACGAGTACGAGGGCGATCAGAGCGCCGCGTTGGGGAGCGGCGATCGCCTCATCGCCAAGCTCGAGCGCGCGGCGAAGCTCGAGCGGCTCGTGCTGTGGGTCGGATTCGCGTGTTTCTGCCTCGCCGCCGCGCACGTCATCCTCAAGCGCACGCCCGTCCTCGTCAGGTTCCACCCGCTCTGGTGGATACGAAAAAGAGCCCTGAAGGCCGCGAAGGAGGCGGCGAGGGCGAAGGAGGTCGGTTTCGTCGTTCCCGAGGAGGTTCGAGGCGAGGGCGTTCCGGCGGGTGTCCTGGAAGCCGCGGGGGAGGAAGACGGGGACGCGGCGAAGGCGGCGGCGCTCGCTCGCGACGGGGTGGCTTTCGACGAGGACGGCGGCGCGCCGACGGTCGAGGTGGGCGCGTACGTGATCGGGGGTGATGAGGCGCGGGGAGGGGGGCGCGACGTCGGGGAGTTGTGACGCGGCGGCGAGAGCTCTCGCGGATCGGTGTTGGTCGTCATCCGCGCGTCGTTCCCTTCGCGCCGCCGCGGCCTCTTCGCCGGTGCGGTCTGTTGAGCTCTCGGACCTTGGCGACGCGTTCGGCTTCCTCCTCCGCGCTCTCCGCCTTGGCGCTCGTCGCGAACGGGTGGTTCTTCGGGAGGTCGGACGCCGCGAGCTCCGCGCGCGGGTCGCCGTCCTCGTCGACTCTCGCGCGGCGCCTTCGCTCGCGCGCGGCCGCGATCTGCTCGTCGCTCAGCGTCGGCACGGTCACCACGCGAACGCCTCGCATCGTGGCGTCAAAATCGTCCCCGACGGCGTCGCGGTCGCCGTCGAGCGCCCCCCGCTCCTCCAGCGCCGCGAGGGACCCGCGGCCTCGGCGAGATCCGCCCACGACCGCGCGCGCGAGCGCGGCGAGGAGGACCGCGCCGGCGCCCACCGCCGCGGGCGCCGGAACGGGCGACGCGCCGCTCGGTACCCCCACCGAGGCGCTCCCGCTCGAATGTGCGCCCTTCGAAGACGTCGCCGCGACGGACGTCGGCCCGGCGCGCGCGACGAGGGGACGCGCGCGGAGGGGGCGAGCGCCGCGCGCCGCGCGGAGACGCGGCGCGACCGCCGCCCCGGAGACGGCGCGGGACGCCAGCATCCCGACGAAGCGCGCGCGCCCGCGAGCGAGACTGGCGCGCGCGCCGAGGCGCGCGACGAGGGGAACGTGACTCGTAGTCCTACCAGTAGTTCACCGCGCGGTGCTGGTGTTCGTGTTCGTAGTCAAGGTCGATGACGGTTCGACCGTAATACTAACGCCGCTTCGCGCTCGCGTTCGAGAAGGTATTACGATATTCTCTGCTAGAAAAGACTATGCGGGCGCTCCGCCGCTCGCCCGCGCGCGTCATATCCTCCCGAACAGGCACGTCCCCCACCCCGGCGGCGGCACGTTGGCCTCGTCCGTCAGCGCGCCGTACTTCTCCTTCATCTCGCGTTGGGTGTTTCCGTAGTAGTACCGAAACGCGACGCACTTGGCGATCCCTTTCAACCCCGCCAGGTGCACGATGAAGTCCCCCTTCTTGTACCACGCCGGCAGCGAGTTGAACACGCACGAGTTCACCACCTTGGTCCTCGCGCGGATGGTGTTCGCGCCCTGGTACCCCCCGCTCTCCTGCCTCACCGCCGCGCGCCACACCTTGCTCTGGTACAGGTAGTGCATGGCGCGCTGTTCGTAGTGGAAAAGGACAAACGTGCTCGGATGCACGAACTGCTCCTGGCTCCACATCTCGTCGAGGAACCACAGCGACCACGGGGTGTTCCTGATGAGCCACACGCCGCAGTTCAGGCCGTTCCTGTCCGCGGCCAAGATCTGGTCGTACCCGTAGTCCACGATGTCCTCCAGCTTCACCTCGACGTTGGCGATGATGGTGTCGACGTCGACGTAAAAGAGGAAATCGTAGTACGGCAGGTACTTGCGCATGGCGAGTAATTTGCTCCAGCTCGTCGGGCGACTCTCGTCGATGATCTCTCCGTCCACGATGACGTCGTACCCGTGCCTGTCCGCGTACGCCTGCTTGTTCGCGACGGACGCGGAGCAGATGGCGTCCACGTTGTGGTCGCACAGGGAGATGATGCCGATCTTGGGCTTGCGCCCGCTGGGAATCTCGCCCGGGAGGTCCTTGAGATCGGCGGGGGGTAAACCCACGATCGGGTCGTCGTCCGCCAAGTCCGAGGGCGCGGGGGTGCTCGGTGAGCACTGCTCGGGGCGGTCGATGCTGAAGAACAACCCGCGGATGAACACCTTGTGCACGCCCATGACGACGTGATGGATCGCCGGGGAGAAGACCCACAGGACCATGAGCGCCATGAGCACCGCCAAGATCGGATACCGCTTCTTCCGGCGTCTCCGGGCCTTGCCGCTGCCGCTCAGCGTGCCGTGCGCGCCGCCCAGGCGAGGCGCGCGGTGCCGATCGGAGGGGCTCCGCGGGGTCGGAAGCGGCGCGCCGGCGTTGAAGCTCGTCCGCGGCGCCGCGCCGCGCATGGCTAACGCCGTGCTGTCCGCGTGGTGCAGCAGCTCGGGGGGCGCCGCCGCTCCGCCCTCGGGCACGCCGCGGTGGACGTGGCGCGCGTGCATGATGCCGCCCCCGCGCGATGCCGCCGCCTCCCGCGCGATGCACCGAACGCGGCCCGCGCGTCCGCCCCGCGCGTCGGTCGCCACTGTCGGGCGGCCGAACGCGGCGGCTCTCCGGAGATGAAAATCTCAAAAACACACGGCCCAAACTGCGGCTTCCAGTTGTCAATTGGCGCGGACGCGATCGATCGCGCGTCGCTTGGCCGACTCGAGCCCCCGAACCCAGAAATTAAACCCTCGTCGCGTCCGTCCCAGTCATCGCGCGCGCGATGCGGTGACGTGCCGCGGCTGCTCGCCGATCGGTAAACTTCCACTGGACGCCACCCACCCACGGCTCTTCGTGGCGACGATTGTGAGCGTTGGCGGACGCACTCGAGAGGGCACTCGCGCGGTCGGTCCTCGCCCGCGGGACGTATCGCCCCCCGCGCCGAGGCTCGGTCCACGCGCGAGCGCGAAGCCTCCCCGAGCGACGCTCCCCGGTCCGCGCCTCGCGCGTCTCCCTCGGCCGATGAGCCACGCGAACCCGTTCGCGGACGACGACGAGTCCTCCGCCTTCGCCGGGGAGGGTGCCGCGTCCTTCCACTCCACGAGGCTCGTGGGGTCGTCGTTCGCGAGGGATAACCCGTTCGCCGGCGCGCGCGACGGAGACGAGGCCGAGGTGCGCGACGCGCGAAGCGACCGCGGCGAACGCGGCGACCGCGGCGACCGGGGTATCCCTCGCGACGCGCGCGACCTCTCGGCGGATCTCGGTCGCGTCCGTTTATTCCATTCGTTCCAATCCAAGACGCGCGCGTCGTCGAAACGCGACGTCGCGTCGCGGCGGCGGGTCACCCGGACCGGCGAATCGAACCGAACCCGCCCCGGTGGACCCCACCCGGGGCCGCACCGATCCTCGTCTCACGCGCTCTCCCTTCTTCTCAACCCTCCCCCGCCCGCGCGCGTGCGTCGCAGGCGCACCCGCTGAGCCTCGCGGACGATCGTCCCCCGCGCGAGGTCGAGGTCGAGGACCGAGACGACGCCCCCCCCGAGCCTGAGCCTGAGCCTCGGGTCTCCTCCCCGACTCGGGACCCGTCGCCGCCTCCCCCGCGCGCGCCGCCGCCGCCCCCGCCTCACGCGCCGCCCCCACCGCCCGCGCCCGCGCCTCCCGCGCCGCCCGCGGCGGCGATGACGAGCGGGTCCTCCGCGGGGATGGCGGGGATGAGCTACGGCGATCTGCTCGCCCCCCCGCCCTCGTACGCCGACTCGATGATGTTCAGCTCGGCCCCCCCCGGCCCCGGCGCGTTCCACCAGCCGCCTCTGACCACGACGACCGTCGGCGGGTCGCACGCGGACGGGATGATGAACACGGTGGCGCTCGAGGCGCCGGGCGCGGTCGGCCGGAGCGCCGTCGCGGGCGGCGCGGCGGGGTTTTTTTCGTCGTCGGCTTCTCCGAACGCGGCGGCTTCTCCCGCGACGTCTTCTCATCGGAGCCCTTCTTCCTCGTCCTCGTCCTTCTCGCTGGACGTCGTCGTGAGCGACCCTCAGATCTCGTCGAGCGCGTCCGGCGGCGCGTTCGGTAAGCGGGTGGTGACGTACAAGGTCAGAGCGCGGACGGACAACGCGTCGTTCGTCGTGCGGGACTGCGTGACGTGGCGTCGGTTTCGCGATTTCGTCGCGCTCGCGGATCGCCTCGCGGCGTCGCACCGCGGACACTTCGTCCCGCCGAGGCCCGAGAAGTCGTTCACCGCGTCGAGCTCGGACGACGCGTTCGTCAGAGCGCGCGCCGCCGCGTTGGAGCTCTACCTCAAGAACCTCGCCGCGCACCCCGCGACGCGGCGGTCCGCGGAGCTCCGCGTGTTCCTCACCTCGCACGACCTCGAGCGCGACCCGCAGTGGGCCGCCTTCAAGACGACCCACCACTCGGTCCGAGACGTCGTGAAACAGCCGAACGGCGCGGGAGGAGAGGAGGCCGTCGGCGGGGCGCTCGCGAACGAGAACGGCGCGGGTCCCACGATCGGGGGCGCGCCCTCGTTCGCGAGCGCGCAACATCCAACGTCGGGGGGCGGCGGGATGGTTCCCGGGTCCGTCGCGCCGGGGGGCGGTGCCGGGTCTGGCATTTCCAAGTTTTTCGCCACCCTTCGCCACTCTGTGGCGTCGAGCGGCGCGGCGCACGCGGCGTCCAATGCGCTCGGGGGCCTCGGGGGGCTCGGCGCGGCGCGCGTGTCCGAGGACGACCAGGCGTTCGTCGCGGAGCGCGACCGCGTCGCGCGTCTGGAGCAGGAGCTCGCCGTCGCGAGTCAGAAGGCGGAGAAGGTGTTGCTCCAGGAGGAGAAGTACGGCGACGCGATGGGCGAGCTCGGGCTGGAGTGCATGAAGCTCGGGAAGCTCGAGGAGGAGGAGGCGGGGAGGCTCGGAAACTACACCGAGCACGGCGCTAACCAGCGGGCGATGGCGCAGAGGGCGAAGAAGATGGGGAACGCGGCGGTGCGGGTCTCGCGCCTCGCGCGCGCGGCGACGCGGCAGCTCGCCAAGTCGCTCGAACCGCTCCACGAGTACCTCGGGATGATGCCCGCCGTGCGTAAGGCGGTCCAGGACCGAGGCGAGACCCTCGGCGCTTTGAACGCGTCGCTCGCGGAGGTGGAGTCCAAGCGCGCGCGCATCGCGAAGCTCGAGCTGGACATCACCAAGATGCTCCGCGTGGACGCGCTCAAGCGCGAGCTCGTCGGCGCCCGCGCCGCCGCCGACGCCGCCGCGAGCGAGTACGAGGAGATGAAGACGATCCAGAGGGAGGAATTCGCGCGCCTCGAGCGAACCCGCGCGGGCGCGTTCGAGGACATGTGGCTGGGGTTCGCCCGCACGCAGGCGGCGCACGCGGAGAGGGCGCTCAGCGTCTGGCGCGCGCTCGCGGAGGATCTCGGCGCGAGCCCGGACGAGTGGTTAACTAACGCCGCCGTCCCGGACGACGAGCGACGCGACCAAGGCGCGGACCGAGGCGCGGGGACGGACGCCAAAACCGACGCCGCTTCACCGGGAAGCGCGTGACGAACCGAGAGGTGAAGACGGCGGCTTTTTTCGGGACGAGACCGACGATCGCGCGGTAGAGTGTTTTGCCGAGCACACACGCCTAATGAGCGTTTCTCCGCCGCGAACGAGACAAAAAGCGCGACGAGCGCGTACGGCGTCGCTCCGAATTAAAACCGTCGCGCTACTACACCCCCGCGCGGTACTCCGGGTGGAGCTTGTAGTGCGGGCTCCCGGGCGTCTCCGGTTCTTCGCGCTCGCCCCTCGCCGGGCTCCCCTCCCTCTCCCCCCGCGAGCCGGCCCGCCGCCCGTCCTCGAGACCCCGTTCGTTCCCGTTCCCGTTGAACCCGTTCCATTCGCGCCCCCCGTTCCCGTCGCGCCCGTTCTCGTTCCCGCGACGCCCGTCCCCTTCCCCTCTCGGACCCGCGTCTTCGAAGGTCTTCGAAGTTCCGTCGACCGTCCCCGGCTTCGGCCCGAACATCGCCCTCGTGTTCGGGTTCCTCCACGGATTCGCCCGGTCCGCGTCCGCCGCCGCGTCCGCCGGGCCCTCCGTCGCCCCCTCCGCGCGCCCCCGCCTCGCGCCTTTGCCTTGGCGTCGGAGCCTCTCGAGCGTCCTCGCGCCGAACCAGTGCAGCGCGACGCCGAACGCGAGCTTGAACGCGAGGAGGGCGAGAAACGCGAGGGCGAACCCGACGAGTTCGCGCCCCGAGCGCGTCCCGAGCGGGTTCGCGAGGTGGCGCGCGATTCGCGCGAAGCCGAGCTCGGCCAAGAAGGATCCGGATCCGGATCCCGCGGAAAAGGCATCGTCCGCAAAGTCGTCGAACGCGCCGGCGGCGGTCTCGGGCGTCAGGGTCCTGTACACCCCCGGGAGCGCCTTGATCAACACCGCGGCGGGGGCGAGGGGCACGAACCCGACGACCCTGTGGAGCTTGTACGACTGCGCGAGCTTCACGTGCTCGCGGCAGAGCTGCCTGAAAAACCCGCGGTACACCTTCGGGCGCAGCGCGTTGAACTTGCTCATGAACGCGTGCTTGAAGACGTCCACGCCCACCTCGGAGCCGAGCACCATGAGCGAGTCCGCGAGCATCTTCCGCGTCAGCCCTCCCGCGACGGACCCCGCGGCGGTGACCCTCTGCGCGCCGACGAAGAGGAGGCACACGCTCAGGTGGACCCGCTCGACGATGTCCATCCGCGCCGCCGTGAACACCTTGCCCTCGTCCATCTTCTTGAACACGTGCCCCTTGATCTCCGCGAAGTTATTCGACACCAGAACCAAGAGCATCGCGTTCGTGTGCGAGTTGATCGCGACGCTCAGGGTCGTGGCGTGCGCGAGCATGATGAACGCGTGCGCGGTGGTGACGGCGGCGGTGAGCGCGGCGTCGAAGGCGAGCTGGAGCGCCGCGTGCGGGAGAGAGCTCACCGACGCGCTCGACGACGCGCTCCCGGGACCGAGGTCTCCCCCCGCGGCGGTCTGCACCACGATGTACACGGAGTTCTGGAGCGCGTCCAGGACGTGGCAGTTGAACGCGCAGCAGAGCTTATCGAAGCACTCCAGGACGCTGCACGCGAGGTAGAGCTTGATCACCTCCTGGCCGCGGATGTAGTGGTACAGGACCGAGACGTCCACGGAGCCCACCGCGGCCACCGCGCAGAGGAGCATCAGGAGCCACAGCGAATCGCTCAGGTGCTCTCGCGCGTACGGGTGGAACCCCCAGCTCTGACGCTTGCTCCGAACCGACGACGAACCCTTCTTCAGCGACGCGATGGCGCCGGAGCCGGATCGGAGGGATCCGCCCCGAGCGGCGCGATCGGCGCTCGGGTTCGCGCCGCCTTGACCGCCTCCCTTGACCGGGGTCAACCCGAGGGTCTCGACGACCGCCGCCCACGGCGCGAAGAGGAGGCGCGCGGTTTGGCACGCGACGCGGACGGGGAGGCTGGTGACGACGCCCAGGACGGCGTCCGCGCAGAGCAAACCGCCGTACAGCTGGAGGCGCTCGAACTCGAGCGGGATGTAGTAGATGATGTCGAAGACGCGCTCGCGCGCCACCGCCATGTCCGGATCGTCCTCCCTCGCGCCCACGCTCAGGCCGAGCTCGGCGCAGACGTACTCCCACACGCGGATCCGAGATTCCGGCGGGTTTAGGTCGTCGCCGCCGCGCGAGGCGACGCGCGCCGAGAGGTGGTGCGCGCTCAGGTCCCCGTCCGCGGTGTTGGACTTGCGCATCCGCGCGGGGCTCCGCGGGGAGGAGCCGGGGGAGGACGCGGAGGGCGCCGCGCCGGGGGAGGACGCGGAGGGACCCGGGGGACGCGCGGCGGGCGGGCGGTCCTCCTCATCCGCGACGCGCGTCCGAACCGGGCGCGGCGTCGACGGACCGCTCGACGTCGCGGGCGAGGGCGCCGCGGAGACCGAGCGCGCCGCCTCGCGCGCCGCCTCGCGCGCCGCCTCGCGCGCCGCCTCGCGCGACACGGACGCGACCGAGTCCCCCGACATCGTCGCGGCGCCGGGCCGGGGGGGGGCGGGGGCGCGTCGTCGCGCAATTCACGAGTGAAGACGCGCGAAGCAGCGGAAGTGCCGACGTCGCATCAAGCGCCACTTCAACTGCGAAATTCAGATCGCGCGCGGCGCGAGAGCACCACGACGAGCGCGTCGATCTGATCTCCGCGGAACTTCGGCGGGAGGACGTGGCCGACGTCGGTTCTGCTGAACCCGAATCGACGGTCTAAATCCGTCCGGGGCTTCATCATCACGCGCGGCTCGGCTCGATCGAGGCGCTCGCCCGCGCGGTTTTTCGGCCGGATAAAGTGCGCTGCCTCGCGAGCGCTCGCGTCCACTCTCCGGGCCGGTGAAGGCCCGAGACCGGCGCCGGGGGGAGGAATCGTCCTCGGAAGCGCTTCGCGACGATGTTCGGGGCGCGGAAGCACGACGGCGCCGCCCAGGGCGGGGACCAGCTGTCGTCGTCGCCGCAGTGGAGGTGCGTCCGTCGGACACGCGACCCTCGCCGTTCAATTGCTCCGCCGCTTTCGCACACGCCGCCACCGACGCCGCGCTCCGCCGACCCTTCGCGTCCCGCGCCCGCGCGCGCTCGACCGCGCGCGTCCTCGCGCCTCGCCGGCGGCGCCGATCTCCGCGCTCGCTTCCGCGGCGACGGACGCCCCCGAGCGCCCCCCCGCGCGCTCGCCTCCGCCCCTCGCGCCGCGTCTCCGCGCCGGCGCCGGCCGCTGACAGTCTCCCTCTCCCGTCCGTGCGCTTTTCCCGTCGCTCCCGCAGCACGGAGTACATCTCCCGCCTCCTGCACGACGACGAGCACCCGAGGAGCGCCTCCGCGGCGCCGCTGACGATGCCGGACGCGGACATGCTCCACCGCTCGATGTCCGCCGTCGACCTGGTGCGCCCGACGCCGCGTCGAACCCCTCGCGCGCGCCCGGTTCCGGGCGAACCCGGCCACCCCAACGCGACGCGCGTTCTCGCGCGTCACCGCGCCGCGGCGTTTTCGATCGCCTCCCGAGTCCCCGCCCTCGACCTGATGACCCCCCCCCCCCCCCCCCCCCCCCCCCCCCCCCCCCCCCCCCCC